>ENA-OQAY01000061-OQAY01000061.1-human-gut-metagenome-genome-assembly--contig:-NODE-61-length-25129-cov-0.828814_pt1 | contig 25129 bp, 21 predicted proteins | sample MGYA00242740_ERZ504537 | MGnify/ENA primary metagenome ERZ504537 (study PRJEB26092, sample SAMD00036272) | human gut metagenome | host: Homo sapiens | study: EMG produced TPA metagenomics assembly of... | reverse complement strand
CTGGCTGGAGAAGTGAAAACCAAGGCGTATGTAGATTTGCAGCGCATTGCACGTGAAGTGATTAACCGTATCGGTTATACCAAAAGCGAATATATGTTCGAAGGAAACTCCTGCGGCGTATTTTCTGCCATTCACGAACAAAGTGCGGATATCAACCGTGGCGTGGAACGCGAGGACCCTATGAACCAGGGTGCGGGCGACCAGGGAATGATGTTTGGTTATGCTACCAATGAAACGGAAAACTATATGCCGCTGTCACTGGACCTGGCACATAAACTGTTGATGGTACTGGCCGAAATCCGTCGTGAAGGGAAGGTGATGACTTATCTTCGTCCCGACGCCAAGAGCCAGGTTACTATTGAATACGATGATAACGGCAAGCCGGTACGCATTGATACGATTGTGGTTTCTACCCAGCATGACGAGTTTGTAACCCCGGCTGATTCTTCCAAAGAAGCTCAGTTGAAGGCTGACGAAGAGATGTTGGCCAAGATTCGTCAGGATGTGATTGAAATCCTGATGCCACGTGTCATTGCCGGAATTCATAATGAAGAAGTATTGGCTTTGTTCAATGACCGGATAGTTTATCATGTGAACCCTACAGGTAAGTTTGTGATCGGCGGTCCTCATGGAGATACCGGTTTGACCGGCCGTAAGATTATTGTGGATACATACGGTGGAAAAGGTGCTCACGGTGGCGGGGCGTTCTCAGGAAAAGACCCCAGTAAGGTAGACCGTAGTGCTGCCTATGCAGCACGCCATATCGCAAAGAATATGGTTGCTGCCGGTGTTGCCGATGAAATGCTGGTGCAGGTGTCATACGCCATTGGTGTGGCCCGTCCTATCAATATCTACGTAAATACGTACGGTCGCAGCAATGTGAAACTGAGCGACGGAGAGATTGCTAAGAAAATAGACGAACTGTTCGATCTGCGTCCGAAAGCTATTGAAGAGCGTTTGAAACTGCGTAATCCTATTTATGAGGAAACCGCTTCTTACGGTCACATGGGACGTGAGCCGAAAGTAGTGACCAAGACATACGAATCCATGTATCATGAAGCAAAGACGCTGGAAGTGGAACTATTCACTTGGGAGAAGTTGGATTATGTGGATAAGATAAAGGAAGCGTTCGGTTTGTAAGAAACGGATTCGAATATGGTGATGTATACGGGCGAATTCAATTCGTTCCTGCGGCAATGAGTGTCATTGGCCGGCAGGGGAGGATTGGATCCGCCCGAAAACATAAGGATTTATATGAATGATATAAAGAATGTATGTGTATATAGTGCCTCCAGCACAAAGATAGCAAAGGTGTATTTTGATGTAGCGGAAGAATTAGGACGTCTTTTGGCTGAAAAGAAGATCAATCTGATTAACGGGGCAGGCTGTATCGGCCTGATGGCGGCTACTTCAGATGCAACATTGGAGGCGGGCGGTACGGTGACAGGGGTAATCCCTCATTTTATGGTGGAGCAGGGATGGCACCATACAGGGCTGACCCGATTGATTGAGACAGAAACCATGCACGAGCGCAAACGGATGATGGCCGATTTGTCCGATGGCGTCATTGCATTGCCCGGAGGTTGCGGCACATTGGAGGAATTGCTTGAAATCATCACCTGGAAGCAGCTGGGGCTTTATCTTAATCCGATAATCATCTTGAATATCAATGGATTCTATGACTCTTTGCTTGAAATGCTGCAAAGGGCGGTGGACGAAAATTTTATGCGTAAAGAGCATGTTGCGATCTGGAAGGTGGCTTCAACAGCCGAAGAAGCAATAAATTTGCTTTATACAACGCCTGTTTGGAGCAAAGAAATACGTAAATTTGCAGCGATATGAGTGAAACCTGCCATCCCGGAATAGCGTATATTCTCCAACTTTATACGGAAGAGCAGAGCCGTGTTGATACGGCTTTGACACACAACGTGTGTCATACGTCCAAGGAAGACGGGATGAGAGGAATGGAGTTGCCCTATCAACTGCGTTCGGACTGGATGGTGACCAGCGTGTTGTTTCTTTGTTTTATTCTGGTATCATACGTGCTGGCACATGGCAAGAAACACCTTGAACAGCAATTTAAGAATTTTGCTTTGTCTAAAGAGCGTGCCAGTTTGTTTGATGATACTACTGCATCTGATGTGCGTTATACATTGGTGCTGATATTGCAAACCTGTATATTATCCGGTTTTTGCGTGTACGATTATTTTTCTGATCACGACCTGCTCCTTTTCCGTACGGTTCCTCATTATTTATTGCTAAGTATTTACATTGGTTATATAGTTTTTTTCTTTGTCATCAAATGGATTCTTTATAGCTTTGTAAATTGGATTTTCTTTAACAAAACACGCAATATTATTTGGCTGGAATCTTACTTTAATGTTGTAATTGGGGCCGGATTTTTACTTTTTCCAATTGTACTTTTGATTGTGTATTTCGATCTGTCACCACAAATTGCTCCTTATTTTATCGGTTTTGTTATAATAATTGCTAAAATTCTGCTGTTTTATAAGTGCTTTAGTAACTTTTTCAACAAATTTCATGGCGCTTTCCATTTAATTCTGTACTTTTGTGCCCTTGAAATACTCCCTGATTTTGTTCTGTGGAAAGGGATTATCTTAGCGAACAACATTTTGGTTTTAAATTTTTAGTACATTGAAAATAAAAAAAGTCCTCGTATCTCAGCCGAAGCCGACTTCTGAAAAGTCGCCATACTATGATATTGCTGAGAAGTACGGTGTGAAAATTGATTTCCGCCCGTTCATCAAAGTTGAGAGCTTGTCGGCAAAAGAGTTCAGACAGCAAAAAAGTCTCTATTCTTGATCATACCGCTGTGATTTTTACATCGCGGCACGCTATTGACCATTTCTTCAATCTGTGTGCAGAATTGCGTGTTACTGTGCCCGAAACAATGAAATATTTCTGTACGTCCGAAACCATTGCTTTGTACATTCAGAAATATGTTCAGTATCGTAAGCGTAAAGTGTTCTTCGGCGCGACCGGTAAATTCGCAGATTTGGTGCCTTCTATCGTAAAGCACAATACGGAAAAATATTTGGTGCCGATGTCTGATGTACACAATGATGAGATCAAAACTTTATTGGATAAAAATAAAATTCAGCATACGGAGGTAGTAATGTATCGTACGGTAAGTAATGATTTTACTCCCGAGGAAGAGTTCGATTACGATATGCTGTTGTTTTTCAGTCCTGCAGGAATCAATTCTTTGATGAAGAATTTTCCGGAGTTCGACCAAAAGGAAATTGCGATAGGGTGTTTTGGTCCTGCTACTGCTAAAGCGGTAAAGGATGCCGGATTGCGGTTGGATTTGGAAGCTCCTACTGTAGAGGCTCCGTCCATGACTGCGGCATTGGATATGTTTATCCGCGAGCGCAATAAGGATTAATTTTTAGTTTATATCCCAAAACCGGGGGTTTTGTATCAATAAAGTTGTAACTTTGTGATTCGAAACCCTCGGTTTCTTTATTTTAATAAAAGAAAGAAGATTATGGTAGAATATACACTCGGTAAAAAAGAGCGTTTGAATAGTAAGACATTGATTGAGCGTCTTTTTTTAGGTGGAAGCAAGTCTTTTCCGGCTTTTCCGCTACGTGTGGTGTATATGTCGGTAGAGCCTGTGGAGGAAGATATGGCGGCAGCTTCCATTCTGATCAGCGTGCCCAAGAAGCGGTTCAAACGTGCGGTAAAGCGTAATTTGGTGAAACGTCAGGTACGTGAGGCTTATCGGAAGAACAAGCATTTGTTGCTGGATGCGCTAGCTCCCGGAACAAAAGACTGATTATCGCCTTTATATGGCTGGATAACCATATTCATTCTTCTGCAGAAGTGGAGGAGAAAGTGAAGAAGTTGCTGTTTCATATAGTGGAAAGATTGGAATGAAAAAGATACTTTCCTATCTGTTGCTGTTGCCCGTTTATTTCTATCGGGGGTACATTTCTCCGATGACTCCTCCTTCATGCCGTTTTGTACCTACCTGTTCGGAATACGCTATTGAGGCTATTAAAAAACACGGACCTTTTAAGGGATTATACCTGGCGGTTCGTCGGATATTGCGTTGTCATCCGTGGGGTGGGTCGGGCTATGATCCGGTTCCGTAAAATCTGTTGTTCCTATGTTGCTGGATATTCATACACATCATAAAGAGGGCATTCCGGGAGAAAATATTCTCAATGTAGAACCCGGACTATTTGAGCCTGCGGAAGGCTGCTACTATTCCATAGGTATTCATCCGTGGAAGGTTTTGGAAACTGAGCCGGAGGATTGGAAACGGCTGGAGGATGCGGCTGGCCATTCATCTGTTTTGGCAATAGGGGAGGCAGGTCTGGATAAGTTGGCTTCGGCTGATATCTTGCTGCAAAAAGAGGTGCTAATCCGACAAATTTTATTGAGTGAGTCAGTAGGAAAGCCGTTGGTGATTCATTGTGTGAAGGCGTTTAATGAGCTGATTGAGTTGAAAAAGCGGTATCGGCCGCAGATGCCCTGGGTGGTACACGGTTTCCGTAATAATTTGAATATTGCCTGTCGGCTGATGCAAGAAGACATTTATTTCTCCTTGGGGGAAAAGTATCAGCCTGATGTGCTACAGAATGTGCCTTTAGAGCGTTTATTGGCCGAAACAGATGAAAGTCCGCTGGATATCCGCACGGTTATCGGGCAAATGGCAGAGGCGAAAGATGTGGCAGTCTCCTTGTTGTGTGATAGAATAAGTGAAAACACACGGAAAATCTTTTTTCAGCGATAAGAGTTGTTTCTTCAGATAAAGAGTCGTACTTTTGTGGCATTAAAGTATAAATCAAACATTTAAATAGATAATCATTCGATGAATTTTGTAGAAGAATTAACATGGCGTGGAATGGTGCACACGATGATGCCGGGCACCGAGGAGTTATTGGCTAAAGAACAAGTAACAGCTTATCTGGGTATTGATCCTACGGCTGATTCTTTGCATATCGGTCACCTGTGTGGTGTGATGATGCTGCGTCATTTCCAGCGTTGCGGTCACAAGCCGTTGGCATTGGTGGGCGGTGCGACCGGTATGATTGGTGACCCTTCCGGCAAATCGCAGGAACGTAATCTGCTGACTGAAGAAACATTGCGTCACAATGTGGCTTGTATCAAGAAACAGTTGGCTAAGTTCCTTGACTTTGAGAGCGATGCTCCTAACAAAGCCGAATTGGTGAACAATTACGACTGGATGAAGGACTTTACTTTCCTTGATTTCGCCCGTGAGATAGGTAAGCATATCACCGTAAATTATATGATGGCTAAGGATTCTGTACAGAAACGTTTGAACGGTGAGGCTCGTGACGGTTTGTCATTTACAGAATTTACTTACCAGCTGTTGCAGGGATACGATTTCTTGCATCTTTATGAAACAAAGGGCTGCAAACTTCAGATGGGTGGTTCGGACCAATGGGGTAATATTACTACCGGGGCCGAGCTGATTCGTCGTACCAATGGCGGTGAAGTGTTTGCATTGACTTGTCCGTTGATTACAAAAGCTGATGGTGGTAAGTTCGGTAAGACTGAATCTGGTAATATTTGGTTGGACCCCCGTTATACTTCTCCTTATAAGTTCTATCAGTTCTGGTTGAATGTAAGTGACGAGGATGCCGCACGTTATATAAAGATTTTCACGTCACTGAGTCAGGAAGAAGTGGAAGTATTGACAGCAGAACATGCTGAAGCTCCGCATCTGCGTGTATTGCAGAAGCGTCTGGCTAAGGAAGTGACTGTGATGGTTCATTCGGAAGAAGATTATAATGCGGCTGTTGAGGCATCAGGCATTCTGTTTGGTAACGCCACTTCCGAAGCATTGAAAAAACTGGATGAAGACACGTTGCTGGCAGTGTTCGAAGGTGTTCCTCAGTTTGAAGTGTCCAAGGATGTATTGGCCGAAGGGGTGAAAGCAGTAGACCTGTTTGTTGATAATGCCGCTGTTTTCGCTTCAAAAGGTGAAATGCGTAAGCTTGTACAGGGCGGTGGTGTTTCGTTGAATAAGGAGAAATTAAATGCCTTTGACCAGGTAATTACAACTGCTGATCTGCTGGACGGAAAATACCTGCTGGTTCAGCGCGGGAAGAAGAATTATTATTTGGTGATTGCCAAATAAGAAAAAAGAGAATTTCTTTTATAGATAAAAATAAAAACCGGAAGGAGAAATGATAGGTTTTCTTCTTCCGGTTTTTTGTATCTTTTTTCTCCTTATTTTCCGTCTATCTCTTTCAACAACTCGTCTACCGCAGCTTTCAACTGGGTATCTTCACCTTTCACTACTGTTTCCGGTGAGTTAGCCACTTTGATATCCGGCTCCAGTTGTGAGTTTTCCAGATAGCTTCCATCCGGCAAGCGATAGCCGATAACAGGAATGCCGAATACCAGTGTCGGATCTTGCAATGTTTCCCAAGATACGCTGGTCATGGTTCCCGGTACAGGCATACCTACCAGTTTGCCTATTTTTTGATGGCTATATACCCATGGAGTGCCATGTGCGTTGCTGTAGTTAGCCTCGCACTGCACCATGATACTCGGTTTGTTCCAACGGCGGCTGGGCATATCGCAAGCTTCACGTCCACGAACTACTTGTGTAAAGTATTTCTTTCCGCTGAATAGAATCTCGATATCCTCGTGCAGACGTCCTCCGCCATTGAAACGGGTATCGATGACGATACCTTCACGGTTATTGTACTTGCCCAGAATATCTGAATAAACGGAACGGAAGCTGTCATCTCCCATGGATTCAATGTGCACGTATCCCAAACGGCCGTTCGACCATTTGTCTACATCGGCTGCCCGTTGTTTTACCCAGCGTGCGTAAAGTAAGTCATTCAAAACGCCATTGCTGATAGGAACAACTACTTCTTCCCAACGTTCTTTGGTCTGCGGGTTATAAAGTGTAACCAGTGTTTTCTTTCTGGCTTTACCGTTCAACAGAACAGAGTAATCGCTTTCGGGAGTGATTTCCTGACCGTCGATCTTTTCAATGATATCTCCGGCTTTCACTTTGGAACGGGCGTGGTCGAAGGGGCCTTTTTCCACTACCTCAGAAATCAACAGGCCTTTGCCATTATGATTCCAGTCATACAATAATCCTAAGGTAGCGGTGGCATCTCCTTTCAGGCGCGGACGGTAACGTCCTCCTGTGTGTGAAACGTTCAGTTCGCCCAGATATTCGCTCAACAACTCCGCAAAGTCATAATTATTATTGATATGCGGCAGGAACTTGCGATAGGCTTTGGTCATAGTATCCCAGTCTATTCCGTGCATGTTCAGGTTGTAGAAGCGTTTTTGTTCTTGTTTGTATACGTGGTTGAACATATAGTCACGTTCGGCTGCGAGGTCCATCTTCACGTGGGCTTGATAGCTGATGGGTTTCAAGCTTTCAGAATTAGTACCCATTTTCTGCATCGTGTTGCTACCTAGCAAGAATAAGTTCTTTCCATCCTTGTCCATTCCCATGTTGGCCCATCCGGCATCCATTTTATGGAGTAACTTGGTATCTTTCTTGCGCAGATTCATTTTCCACAGGTCATAGCCGCCTTCAAAGGCAGAGAGGTAATATAAGGTTTCACCGTCTTTTGTGATAATGGCGCTCCCCAAATCGGAAGAGTTGGGAGTAAGGCGTACGATGCGGTCCTCGATGTTGTTCAGTTCCACCACGATGTCCTTTACTTTTTCCTCTTTCTTCTCTTCGGATTTTTCTTTGTTATCACCTTTCTTTTTACCGTTTTTCTTGGTTTCGGTTGTGTTCTTTTGTTCTTTTTCCAGTTCTTTTTGCAATTCGTAATCTTCTTTGCTCAGGCGGAACTTGTCATACGCATCTTGGTTCATAAATACCAGCATCACATCGTTTAGTGATCCCCATGAAGCATGGGCACGCATACCATAACGTTCGGTAATGAATAAAATGGCATTACCATCCAGTACCCAGCGGGGGGAGCCACTGGTATAGCCGCTATTGGTCAGATTGATAATTTTTCCTCCTTGTGCATTCACCATACCTATATCGGAATATGGATCATGCCGGTTTCCGATAAATTCCAATGTGAACCATTTGCCATCCGGTGACCATGAATAGTCAAAGCCACCGCCGGTGCTGAACCAGGTGGAGCCGTCAGTGACCTGACGTACCTTTTTGGTTTCCAGATTAAGCACCATCAACCGGTTACGGTCTTCTATAAAGGCTAGTTCCTTCCCGTCCGGCGAGAATTGCGGATAGGTACGTTCTGTCTTGTCCGAAGGCAGGAGTACTTCTTCTTCAATGGTAGTCGCATTGGGGAAGTTAGCTTCCTCCTTACGTGCAATCTTGGCCATGTAAAGTTCCCAGTTTCCGTTGCGTTCACTGGCGTACGCTAAAGTACGGTTGTCCGGTGAGAAAGTAAGTCCTGCTTCACGGGCAGGGGTATGTGTGATTTGCTTGGTAGTATTATAATCGGCAGAAGTGACGAATACTTCACCTCGTACAATGAAAGCAATTTGTTTGCCGTCCGGTGATACGGTAGCTGAGGTCGCTCCATTACTGAAATTCAGATCCGCTATTGTATTTTGGTCATCACGGGTGATATCGATCTTGACTTTCTGCGGTTTATCTCCTTGTTTTTGAGTGTATATTTCTCCATCATACGTATAACAGAGAGTGCCGTTGCTACCCATTGACAGGAAGCGGACCGGATGAGTCTTGAAGTTGGTGACCGTTTCCAATGATTGAGGACTACTTATTGGAAAGGAATATACGTTGAATGTACCGCCGTTTCGTTCGCTCAGGAAATAAACGGTTTGTCCGTCGGGTGCAAATACAGGGTTACGGTCTTCGCCTGCATGGGCGGTCAGGTTGGTATGCTTGCCGTTTTCTGAATTATATAACCATACGTCACGGGTGATGGACGAGGTGTGGTGTTTGCGCCATTCGTCTTCAAAACCTTTGCGGTCTTGGTAGAGAAATGTTTTTCCTGATTTGTCAAAGCAGACCATTTCTGCGGGAGTACCCAGCACCTGTTCGGTACGTCCGCCGGTTACAGGGACTTTGTATAGTTCTGTCATAGCTGAGGTAGGGAACAAGGCACTGTTGGCAGGGTCTTGGATAGAGGCCGAGAACAGGATATAGTTGCCGTCGGTGGTGAAGGTTGACGGTATTTCGGAAGCCGAATGGGTGGTAAGACGCCGGGCTGCTCCGCCATCGGCCGACATGACAAACAGGTCGAAATTACCATTGCGGTCACTGGCGAAGGCAATTTGTTTACTATCCGGTGACCAGATGGGGTTACACTCATATGAGGCTTGCGTAGTGAGTTGGGTGGCAGTTCCTCCGTTGGAGGGTACTTTATAGATATCTCCTTTATAACAGAATGCAATTTCCGTGCCGTCGGGGGAAATTTGCACGTCACGCAGCCATAAAGGTGTAGCTGCATAACTGCTTGCTGCAACAAGGCTTAAAGCAAGGCAAGTTAGAAGTTTTTTCATGTATTTATTTCTTTTAGTTTGTACGCAAAGTTAAGCATTTGCACTTTATTGCAAAAAAAAGTGCGAAAATATTTGGACTATATTGCAGGAAAAACGTATCTTTGCACCGCTTTCCAAGGAAAGCACATAATGATTGGACTATGGTGTAATGGTAGCACAACAGGTTTTGGTTCTGTTTGTCCAAGTTCGAATCTTGGTAGTCCAACAATTTTCAATCTAAAATGAAATAAAAACCCGTTAAACATATAGTTTGACGGGTTTTTTTCGTATCCGGTCGTCACAGTTTTAAAAATAGCCCTATAATCAGGCCCAATTGGATGCCAACAATTTGCTCTCATTGCTTTGGGTGACTTGTCTGAGTAAGAACAAAGATACAAAAATAAAAGTCTAAGTGTTTAAGATATTGTTTTTATAAAAAAGTTAGAGCCATTCTCCTTTTATACTACAGATTTATTTTTGAAATTTCTCCTGTTTCTGTTGTTTGATTCATATTTGCTTTTCTCTTCTATATTTAAAGAATGCGGTATCTGTCTATATTAAAGTAAAAATAAGAATGAATAGGGTACTGAATATCGGGAATATGACAAATAAAAATAGTTACAATATCTACATATCTCTTGGCAAGAGATCTATAAAGTATATTGCAAAAATACGTAAATTACTGGTAATAAGCAATAAAAAACAACGATAATTCTATATTAAAGAAATAAAAAGTTAATGATAATCAAAGTTTATATATGTATTTGGTGAAGGATATTTATTTTATAACTATCTGTATTTCAGTGTGTTAATCATGAAGAGTATATCTCTTGCCAAGAGATATATCGTAACGTAGCATGAATTGATATAAATTATAGATATAATGAAGTTAAAAAATTATGCAATCTTGCTTTCTTTCCTGCTTGGTGGAAGTGCATTTGTGAAGGCGCAGGATATCGCGTTGAAGAGCAATATCCTTTATGACGCCTCAGGCACTATCAATTTGGGTGCTGAGGTTGGTCTTGCCCCCAGATGGACGCTTGATGTATCAGGCAACTATAATGGGTGGGTCCGTTCGCATGGTCGTACGTGGAAACATTGGATGTTGCAACCTGAGGCACGTTATTGGTTCTGTGATCGTTTTACCGGTCATTTTGTGGGCGTTCATGCTCACGGTGGACAATACAATGTGGGTAACCTGAAGAATGACATTTCGTTTTTGGGTAGTGATTTGTCCAAACTTTCTGATCGTCGTTATCAAGGATGGTTTGTAGGTGCCGGTATTGCTTACGGTTATTCGTGGATTCTTTCCCGCTACTGGAACGTGGAGGCCGAAATCGGTGTGGGTTATGCCTATACCCGTTTCGATGCCTATCCCTGTGCCGATTGCGGCACCAAACTGATTGATGGCAAATCCCATCACTATGTAGGCCCTACAAAGGTCGCACTAAACCTGATCTACGTATTTTAAAAGATACTGCTTATGAAGAAATTACTATGTATACTTCTTTTGTTATTTTGCATAATAGGAATAAACAGCCAGACTATTCTGACGTTGGGACGTGTAAAAGTAGACGGTCTGAATATTGCTCGTAGCGGTGAGAATCTGCTTGTGTCAATGAATATTGATGTGGCAGGTATTGATATGCCGTCTTCCCGTGAAGTATCTTTTGCTCCTGTGCTCCGTGCGGAGAATAATGAATTGTTTCTTTCTCCTGTAGTGCTGGCAGGTCGTAACCGTTATTATTTCCATTTACGCAATGATGCTGCTCCAGGTGTGGGTATTTCACTGTTTCGTGCCGGTCATGACGGGTAATTCATTATAGCGCCATGGTGCCATATGCTGAATGGATGGCCGACGCTACTCTTGAGCTTGGCGATGAGGTGTGTGGTTGTTTGTGCGAGGTACTTTTGTCCGACCGTTCGCCGTTGACTACGCTGGATTTTCACCCGAAGATTTTCTCTCCGATCTTTGTTTATTGTGTTCCGAAAGCAGAGGAGCTGAAAACCCGTGAACTGAAAGGTTCCGCTTATATTGATTTTCCAGTGAACCGCACGGAAATTTACGAGGATTACCGTCGTAATCCGATAGAACTTGCTAAGATCCGTGCCACGATAGACACCGTGCGCAATGATGCTGATACCCGCATCACTTCTATTCACATTAAGGGCTATGCTTCTCCTGAGGGTAGTTATGCCAATAACACCCGCCTTGCCCAAGGACGTACGGAAACATTGAAGGATTATGTACAGCGTTTGTATAATTTCCCGTCTGGTGTCATGGCTACAGACTACGAGCCTGAGGACTGGGCAGGACTGGAGCGTTATTTGAAAACTTGTACACTTCCGGATCGTTATGGCATTTTGGAGTTGGTGCACAGCGGTGGTGATCCGGATGCACGTGAACAGAAAATCAAGGCGCGTTATCCCCGGGACTATCAGTTTCTGCTTCGTGAGGTCTATCCCGGTCTTCGTCACTCGGACTATACGGTGGAATATGTAGTCCGTGCTTATACTGATATAGAAGAGGCGCGTCGCATTTGGCGTACTGCCCCGGGTAAGTTGAGTTTGAATGAATTTTATCGTGTGGCGGAGAGCTATCCGGCAGGCAGTGACGAGTATAATGAGGTGTTCGAAACCATGGTTCGTCTCTATCCTGATGATGCTACGGCAAATCTGAACGCTTCCAATGTGGCGATGTCTCGCGGTGATCTTGTTTCGGCGCGTAAGTATGTGGCAAAGGCAGGCGGCACGCCTGAGGCGGTATATGCGCGCGGTGTACTTGCCGGACTGGACAAAGACTATGTACAGGCACGCCGCTTGTTGTCGCAGGCACAAAGCATGGGTGTGAAAGAGGCTGCCGATGCACTGGAACAGATTAACAAAATTGATAAGAAGTAATAATAAGAAAATAAGGAATCAATATGAAAAAGTTTAGTAAGATTTTGATGTCCGGGCTTGCAGCATTGTGTTTGTGGGCATGCTCAGATGAGGCAAATGTGTCTCAGCCGGCCAATGCTGAGAATGATGTATATGTGGAATTCGGGGTGCAACTGATGCAGGGAAGCAGTTCAAGGAGCACGACAACAGATGGTGAGGATGGAAACGGAAGCAATTCTACTGGCGGTGCTGAAGTGGGCAAGAATTATGAGAATAGTGTCAAGGAGATATTGTTGGTGCTGACAAAGGCTGACGGATCTCTCATTGTCAGTCAACGTCTGGATGTGGAAACCTAAAGAGGATGGAAAATACCCCAGACTTGTGACAACTTTGGACAGAAGTGCATTGGAGACATACAAAACAGGAGAGATTTACGCTTATGCTTTCTGTAATCCCATTTCTTCTATCAATATCAATGATCTGACCCATAGTATTCATACGCTGTCGGATGAACCTGAATTATTAACAGACAACGATGAAATCTGGAAAAAAGACGCTTTCCTGATGTCTAACCACAATTTGGTGAAAGTGGCAAATTCTACCCCGAATACGATTTGGAACTGGGAACAATATACTGAGTCCAATCGTCTTTCTCTGGGTACCATCTCGGTGGAACGTGCTTGCGCACGTTTGATTTCAAAGCGAGCAGCTATCCCACTACAGAGGCTACTAACACTTATGTGCTGGAGAGCACCAATGGCGTCAAAGTCCTGCTGACTGATATGGTAATGGTCAATATCAGCAAGAGTTTCTATCATCTGCGCCGGGTGTCTGCTAACGGACTTGCGGATGATATAGACTTGTGTGGACAGGAAACTTCAAACAACTATGTGGTGGACACGGATGCAAGGGAAAAGAACGGTAATGTCGGAGAAACTTATAAAGGTAACTATTTTTATAATAACTTTTTGCTAGATCGGTAGCTGAATGGGAAAATAAATTCACAAAGATATCTTCTTTGACCGAAGAAGACAATGACGAATCTTGGAACACAGGCAATCGCAACGGATACAAAATTTGGCGTTATGCAACCGAGAATACCATCCCTGCTCCTAACAGTAATCAGAAAAACGGTATCTCTACCGGTGTGATTTTCAAGGGAAAACTACAATTTAACAAGTCAACTTATGGCGTAACCGGTGATCAGCCATTTTTGTATATAACAATGTGTTGTATGGTACTTGGGAGAAAGTGAAAGATGTGGCTAATGCTGCCAACGCAGATGAGAGCCTGAGAGCCGCTTATGCCCAAATAGGGGAAACACCCGCTGCCGATGCTGAATTTGGCAAAGCAGGATTCACTGTTTTACGCCCGAACGGAAGCGGTGACTATGAAATGTATTATTGCTATTGGAACCGTCATAATGACAATAATGATCCTAACCTGATGGGACCGATGGAGTTCGCTGTGGTACGCAACAATGTGTACAAACTGATGGTGAACAAAATTAACGGCTATGGTCATCCTACCTCGCCGGGTCCTAAAGATGATCCCGATCCGTTCGATCCGAACAATCCGGATGAACGAAATGACCTCTACATCGAAGTAACCGTAGAAGTGCGTCCTTGGGTGGTCCGCATAAATGACATAGAGTTCTAAATAAGTACTTATTATACCCTATTAAACAATGAATAAGACAACAAGATTCATACATACATTAAGATTGCCGGGCATGGTACTTTGCACCGTGCTGGCGGTAGCTGCATTGTTGTCCTCCTGCCATGGCATATACAATGATCTGGAACCCTGCTCGCAAGGTGTCCGTTTGCGTTTTGTCTATGACTATAATATGGAGTATGCCAATGCATTCCATTCGCAGGTGGACTGTCTGGCTCTGTTGGTCTATGACGAACAGGGCAACTACCTGGTTACTTATATCGGTACAGGTGACGAACTGAAAGATGAGAATTACCGCATGACCCTCGATTTGGAGAAAGGTAGTTATCATTTCATTGCATACGGCGGGCTGACTTGTCCGAAAACCTCTTTTTCGTTCAAGGCGGTTCCCGGCATCGGTTCAATCATGCAGGATTTGCGTGTAGAGATGCATAATGCCGGACGTGTTTCGGAAACCGATCTGCATCCCTTGTTCCACGGCTCGCTGGACATGAGTGTGGACAATGGCGCTTACGAGGAAGCGACTGTGTACCTGATGAAGAACACCAACAACATCCGTGTGGTGCTTCAGCAGATGAACGGCGGCGAGGTGGACGACAAGAACTTTACTTTCCGTATTACGGATGACAACACCTTGTTTGCTCCCGATAACAGTCTGATAAGCAATGGCGGACAAGTCTATGCTCCATGGACACAAGGGCAACGTACAGTGGGAGTGACAGAAGAAGGTGATGAAACAGTGACAGTGGCATACGCCGAGTTTTCTACCTCGCGACTGGTTGCCGGCAATCATACGCGCCTGACCATCACCCGTAATAGTGACAATGCGCAGGTACTGAACATTCCGCTGAACGAGTATCTGCTGCTACTGAAGAGTGATCACTTCGACAAAATGGGTGATCAGGAATTCCTGGACCGTGAAAATAACTGGTCATTGATATTTTTCTTGGATAATAATCACAATTGGATACGTACCCATATTGTTGTCAATGACTGGATAGTAAGAATTAATGATGCAGAATTATGAGAATAAAGGATTGGGGATATACCGTGGCCGTGCTGGGCGTCTGCTTCCTCCTGATGTGCGGATGTGACAGCAGAAGTGATGAGGGGCTTTCGTTATCTAACGGGCCTGATGCGGTCTATCTGGATATCAATGTCGCCCTGAGAGATGCTTCCGCATCCGGACGTTCTGTTTCCGGACGTGCGGAGGAAGAAATGTATGGTGAGGTGACGGAAGCCGAGAAGATGCATACGCTGCGTGTCATTCTGGTTCGTCCGGATGGCAGGGTGGAACATAATGTCTATCTTGATTTGAAGAATGCTTCTGTGAGCGACCGGTATGGAAAAATCCGCCTGAAGGTGCAGGGCAATGAGGAAAAGACTATTTACCTGCTGGGTAACGAGGGGAGTGCTTCGGTGGAACTTCCCGCTGTGGAGGGTGAGGTGTCTCGGGTATCCAAAGCTTGGGGCGACTTTAAACCCGGAGACAAATTTCTTGCCAAGGAGCAGATGGCAGGGCTTGTGTTGTCGTTTGACAATGTGGGGGCTTTCGATAAAACTCACCCGCTCCTATGAGCGAATGTCATACGGTGATGCTGGATGACGAAGGTCTGGAACCTGACAATGGGGAGCAGGGACAGACCGGTGAAGAGGGTGAGAAAGTGGTACTGAAAAAGAAGGAGATCACATTGAAACTTACCCGTGCTGCCGTAAAATTCACGTATGAGATAACGAACAAGAGTAGCCGGGATTACTGGTTGAGTGTAATCAGAATAGATAAGTCGGCTTCCCATGAATATCTTCTGCCTAATGGTATGACGTACGATGATGCGGAAAATGTGACTGATTTCCAAGTACCGGCAGCTAAATATACACCGTTTAATCAGCTATACAAGGAGAATAAGAAATTGACAGCAAAATCAACGGAGCCGGTCAAACTACCTTCATTCTACCTGTCGGAAGGAAAGTATGAGAATGCCAATGACACATATTCAGATAATACGAATGGCAATAATTATAAGACTTCCTACAAGACCGCTATTACGCTGGATACAAAGGATAATAGTGGTGAGGTGTTAGGCGACAGGGCCGGAAACACTTCCTTCGGGGAGTTCACCTTGGAAAGTTTCTTTCCGAATCTTTCTGCTTTGCCTCGCAATACCCATGTGGTGGTGCGCATCACCATCAATGATGCGAATGACATATCATGGCAGGTGGATTTGCGTCCATACGGCGAAGTGGTACTTGAACCTGAATTTGGAATATAATGAAAATAAGGAGAAGAGAATGATGAAAAATAAAGCGATGCGTTGTGTTTGGTTGGTATGCGGTCTGTTGATGCTTGCCGTTACCTCGTGCAAGGACGATCTGCTGTACACGGACGGGGAACCTATTCCCGAAGGAGAAACCACAATAATAGCACAGGTGGACTTCCGGCCACTGGTGGAGGGGCTTGCGGGCAAATCGCGTACGGCGGGTGATGCTATCAAGTCCATTCAGGATTTGTGTGTGTTGTTGTATGACACGGAAGGAAATTTTGTAGAGGGACATTCGTTGGAATCGATAAGCAATGCAAACCCGACTGATGGACAGTTTTATGTGAATGAGGTAACACGCAAGGATGGGGATGCACCTGATGGTGGCACTATAGCCGAAACGAAAACCCCACAAGCGAATCTCAAATTGACCATTCCTTACGGACGTTATTACATCTATGCGGTAGCCAATATGGGAGAGGACTTTAAGAAGGCGGTTCAGGCGCATGGGAAGGAAAATGGTGCTGCAGAGGAGGTTGCAAAGTATAAGACAGCTATTGCAACGAAAGAAGGATTAAAAAGCATTTCTCTTACTTGGGATGTTGCTGATGTGGCTAAGAACAGTCAGATGTTCGGTCATTTCACCATAGTGGGGCAAGAGAATAACAGTGAATTGATCACTATCAATAAAAAGGGCATGAAGTTGCATTCCTGGATACGCCGTGCAGCTTCCAAGGTAACGATTGCATACGATGGCAGTAAACTGGAAGAGGGTGTTTTCATTTATTTGAAATCGGTGACCATAAAGGACATCCCGCAGAATTGTTGTCTGGGACAGGATAATCCTGCAGTTCCGGAAAACTATCAACCGAAGGATAGGGACGAAGGAGTAAAGCTTGATTTGATAAAAAATGGTGAAACCATAAAATATTATGAAGGTGACACCGAGCCGACTATAAGTGATTTTAAGGAAACATACGAAGCCCGTATTACGAAGGGGAAACCTCTATTCGGCAGTAAAGAACAGGGTGAAAACGCATATCATCCCAAAAAGTTGGCGGATGTGCATACCGAAATTACCAACGCTCTTTATTTTTATGAGAATATGCAGGGTAAGGGTAAAGAAGGTACTCCTAGTGATAAACGTCAGGTGGTTGCAAATACCCTTAATAAGACCGAACCGACCTATCCTAACGGAGGTCAAGAGAACAATGAAGCATGGAAAGATGCCAAGCCATACGGAACCTATATAGAAGTGGATGCTTTTTATGTTTCTATCAATGATAAGAAAGTGGGTAGAGGTCCTATCAAGTACCGCTTTATGTTAGGAAAAGATGTGATAACCGATTATAATGCGGAGCGTAACCATCACTACAAACTGACTTTGAAGTTCAAGGGATATGCCAATGATGCAGACTGGCATATAGAGTATGAAGAACCGGAGCCGGGTATCGAGGTTCCGAATCCTTATTATATCTCTTATCTTTATAACCGTACGATGAATCTTCCGGTAAAGATTAATACGGGAGGAGGTACACTTACGTCTTTAAAAGCTGAGATTCTCACGAATAATTGGGCACCGTATGGAACACTTCCTTTGGCGAAAGGTGGGTTGGATTATGCCAGACAATATGATTATGCTGAAAATCCAAGTAACTCATCGCTAAATCAACCATGGAATGGATTTCTTTCACTTCGTAAAACTGCTGCCAGAGTTCTAGCTTGTAATCAAGAAGGGAATGCTAAGGATCAGGTACCCTCCGGTCTACCAGAAGGAGCAATGGTAAATATCAGTAGCAATAAGGACTATTATGAGACAACAAATAAAGGAGTTCGTAAATATGTAGTGGGAAATGGAACACATGAGGAAGCAGACGGTAATTACAGTATAACTGAAAATGACGATCATTTACTTGCTTCTATTCCTTTATATACTCGCGCCAAACAGATGCATATTAAAACGGGTTATACAGGAAATAATCCGTATGTGGCTTATCAGCGGCATGCAAAAGTTAAAATTACCGCTATGGTAAAAGTGTCAGACATAGAACATACACTTGAAGAAACTGTCGATATATATCAAGTACGAAGACTTGTGAATCCCAAAGGCATTTATAGAAGCAATAACAAAAATGAGCCTTTTCATGTAACTTTATTGCGATTGCCAAGGGAAAATGCAACAGAGTTTATTCCTTTTTCATCCGAAGGACCTTGGAAAGCGTATGTTGTAAATGCACAAACAGAGGCTGATAGAGGAGATCCCCCTTATACAGATCCTAATCGTGGATTTATCAGTCTTTCTGTTTCAGATACAGAAAATACAAGTCAGGATGAAAAGGGGGTTATACATGGTGTTACTGGTTCGGATATTAAATTTGATATTAATTTTAATGGAACAATAGCAGCGGATGCCCCCAATAGGAATGCGATAGTGCGTGTGGAATATCATAATTATACCTGCGAACATCTTATTTTCGTGCACCAAGGAAACCGGCCGCAGAAGTTGTTATCCGACAAGCCGGCATGGCATGTGTCGAATCTGGTCAGCAAGAATAGGGAAGCTTCTAATCCGTTGGATGAAGGCTCTTTGTTTAAATATAAAAATCTTGATCAGCCTATTGCTGCAAAGAATCAGTATTCCAGTAAGATTCCAATGATAGATGTAACCTCCAAGGATTTCCCTGATCCTGTATCAAATCAGAATAGGTATGAATTGGTAGGTGGTGAAATCAAGAAGTGGATGGAGATAACAAATCAGCCTGCAAATAATAAAGAGGCTTCTTGGGGGCTTGACTTGACGAGTACTCGTATTGCTCAAATAGAGGATTATGAGGCATTGTTTGAAAACGAAATGATTGCGCAAGGTTATGGTGTGCTTTATGGGGATGAATCTACGGAACCCAAAACAAACATTGTGGATGCATACGGATATCAAGAAGATCAAGCATATTACTTCGGTGGAAGTGCTATAAAAGACCGTGGAATACGTGGATGCTTTGTTTATAATAGAAATACGGGTAATCATATCTTTCTTCCGGTGGGGGCTTCCGGATATGGTCATAGAAAAGCTAAAGAAGGAAATGGAGTTCTGCGTTATTCTTGCGGGCAAACTCAGATATTCCCAACGAATCCTAATGGATTCTATACTGATGCATCTACCGCTCCGTTATTTTATGACCTCTATATGCGGCCCGGTGCTATTTATTGGACAGAGGATGTTACTGGAACAGGAATATGGGGAACGACTGTAGGTTGGGATATTAATTATTTTACATTTGACTTTAACAGAATATATGAGGCTAATGTGTTTAATGGAAATAACAGTGACGCCTGCTTCATCCGTTGCGTAGAAGATCCAAATTAGTTTCTTTTTAGGCAAATATAAACAGGACAATCGCATCCAAAGTTGCTGGAACTTGGATTCGATTGTCCTGTATGTTGTTCATGTACGTGCGTGAATGTTTGCAAATATTTCTGGTGACGCTCTTCTCTTAAAGTTTCATTTTCTGCTGCCACTGCTACCACCCTATGTGTAGGGTGTTCTTGAAAACTACCGGGATTAACGATGCAGCACATTTACAATTTCCACCACATACATCTTGTGAAAACCACCGTGCGATTCCCCGTACCATCGGTCTGTAATGCTCTTGTCGATAAAGTTTCTGGGCTTGATCAGGTCGGCATACAATTTCTTGCATTCAAAAGTCAGCCGCGCCTGCTCAAAAATAATGCTCCCGTTCTCGGTGAACAAGGGAGATAGTCCTGTCGCTTTTACTTTATCCATGTCACGTCCCGATTTGGAACCGCATATTTTATGCACTTCTTTATGCTCTTCACCTAGAAAAGAGAGAGTGAGATAGTCATTCTGCTCTATAAAGTCGAATGTATAACGCTCGGGGCGGATAAAGATAAAGGCTACCGGACGGTTCCATAGAAATCCTGTACCTCCCCAGTTTGCCGTCATAGTGTTGAATTTGTCTTTGGTACCGGCAGTTACCAACATCCATTCCTTGCTGATTGTTTCGAACAGATTGTCAGTCAGTTCGTTTACTTTTATTTCTTTCATTGTTTCCGTATTTTTAGCTAGTACAAAGATATAATTTTTTCTTTTACTGTTTCAGATTAAATTTGCTAATTATTATCTTTGCGAGAAATATTAATTAAAAAAAGAAAGGACGATACAGTGGCAAATGATGTAGTTTTAACCCCGATGATGAAGCAGTTTTTTGAGTTGAAGGCAAAGCATCCCGATGCGATTATGCTATTCAGGTGCGGGGATTTTTATGAAACTTATTCAGAAGACGCTATTGTTGCCTCAGAGATTTTGGGTATTACGCTGACTAAGCGGGCCAATGGACAGGCAAAGAGCGTAGAAATGGCCGGCTTTCCTTTCCATGCATTGGACACGTATTTGCCCAAGCTGGTACGTGCCGGCAAGCGGGTGGCTATTTGTGACCAATTGGAAGATCCCAAGATGACTAAGAAACTGGTGAAGCGCGGTATCACCGAATTGGTGACCCCGGGTGTAGCCATCAATGACAATGTTCTTTCTTACAAAGAAAATAATTTTCTGGCTGCCGTTCATTTTGGGAAAGCTAGTTGTGGTGTGGCCTTCCTTGATATCTCTACCGGTGAATTCCTTACCGCAGAGGGGCCTTTTGACTATATAGACAAGTTATTAAATAATTTCGCCCCCAAAGAGGTGCTTTTCGAACGTGGTAAACGGGGGATGTTTGAAGGAAATTTCGGAAGCAAGTTTTTTACTTTTGAGTTGGATGACTGGGTGTTTAATGAAAGTTCCTCGCGCGAGAAGCTGTTGAAGCACTTTGAGACCAAGAACTTAAAAGGTTTCGGGGTGGAGCATCTTAAGAATGGTATTGTAGCTTCGGGCGCTATTTTGCAATACCTCAATATGACGCAGCATTATCAGATCGGTCATATTACTTCTCTTTCCCGTATAGAGGAAGACCGTTATGTGCGTCTGGATAAGTTCACGGTACGGAGCTTGGAACTCATAGGTAGCATGAATGAGGGCGGAACCAGTCTGCTGGATGTGATCGACCGCACTATCAGTCCTATGGGAGCCCGTCTGCTAAAACGCTGGGTAGTCTTTCCGTTGAAAGATGAGAAGCCTGTCAATGAACGTCTGGATGTAGTGGAATACTTCTTCCGCGAGCCGGATTTCAAAGAGTTCATAGAAGAGAAACTACATCTGATAGGAGATTTGGAACGTATTGTTTCGAAAGCTGCCGTAGGACGAATCTCTCCACGCGAGGTGGTGCAACTTAAAGTAGCTTTGCAAGCCATCGAGCCGATTAAGAATGCCTGTTTGAATGCGGATAACGGGAGTCTCCGCCGTATTGGGGAACAACTGAATTTATGTCTGTCTATCCGTGAAAAGATAGCGAAAGAGGTTAAGAATGATCCTCCTTTGCTGGTGAATAAAGGCGGTGTGATAGCAGACGGGGTGAATGCGGAACTGGACGAACTGCGGCAGATAGCTTTTTCCGGCAAGGATTATCTGCTTAAAGTACAGCAACGTGAAAGTGAGCTGACCGGCATTCCCAGCTTGAAAATTGCTTATAACAATGTGTTTGGTTACTATATTGAGGTGCGTAACACGCATAAGGATAAGGTACCTGCCGACTGGATCCGTAAACAGACACTGGTGAATGCGGAACGCTATATTACTCAGGAACTGAAAGAATACGAAGAAAAGATCTTGGGTGCCGAAGATAAGATTTTAGTACTTGAAACAAAGCTCTATAACGAATTGGTGATCGCTTTGGCAGAGTTTATTCCCGCCATTCAGATTAATGCCAATCAGATTGCCCGTTTGGACTGCCTGCTGGCTTTTGCGAATGTGGCGAGAGAGAACAATTATATCCGTCCTGTTGTGGAGGACAGTGAGGTGATTGACATCAGGCAAGGCCGTCATCCTGTCATCGAGAAGCAGCTTCCGGTAGGGGAGAAGTATATTGCCAATGATGTCTTTCTGGACTCGGAAACCCAGCAAATCATTATCATTACCGGTCCCAATATGGCGGGTAAGTCGGCTTTGCTACGCCAGACTGCGCTGATTACCTTGTTGGCGCAGATGGGTAGTTTTGTTCCTGCCGAAAGTGCGCGGATCGGTATGGTGGATAAAATATTCACCCGTGTGGGAGCCAGCGATAACATCTCTGTGGGCGAATCTACCTTTATGGTTGAAATGAATGAGGCGGCAAATATTTTGAACAACCTCTCTAGCCGCAGTTTGGTGCTGTTTGATGAGTTGGGACGGGGAACCTCCACTTATGATGGTATTTCCATTGCTTGGGCTATTGTGGAGCATATTCACGAGCATCCTAAAGCCAAGCACGTACACTGTTTGCCACTCATTATCATGAGTTGAACGAGATGGAGAAATCTTTCAAGCGCATCAAGAATTATAATGTATCTGTGAAGGAGATAGATAATAAAGTGATTTTTCTGCGCAAACTGGAACGTGGCGGCAGCGAACATTCTTTCGGTATTCATGTGGCAAAGATGGCAGGTATGCCGAAAAGTATTGTGAAGCGTGCCAATGATATTCTGCATCAACTGGAAACGGACAACCGCCAGCAGGGCATTGCCAAGCCTACGGCTGAGATAGCGTCCGGCCGGAGCGGAATGCAGCTCAGCTTCTTCCAGTTGGATGATCCGGTATTGGGTCAGATACGGGATGAGATTCTGAATTTGGATGTCAATAATCTGACCCCTCTTGAAGCATTGAATAAGCTGAATGATATCAAGAAGATAGTAAAAGGCAAATAAATGCCTTCATTTTTCATTAACCATTAATTACTAACCATTAATCATTATCATGAAACACCTACTAACCTTATGGATGTTGGCCTTGTGTCTATGTGTTTCGGCCAAGGAAACATGTCCGAAAGTAATTCCCGCCCTGCAAGAGTGGAAGGGGGGAAGTGGAAAACTCGTATTGCCTGCTGAAGGCAGTATTGTTGTAGCTCCTGCCGATGAGGCGGCACTGAAAAGTGTGGCGACTGTGCTGGCACAGGACTTGAAAGACCTGTTGGATTGGAACTACACCATTAGGACCGGGAAACCGGGAAAGAATGATATTTATCTTTCATTGATGAAACCCGACAAACAATTGGGAAAGGAAGGGTATGTGCTGACTGCCGGACGCTATGCCGGTATTGAAGCACCGGCTCGTCAGGGAGTCTTTTGGGGAACCCGGAGTTTGTTGCAGATTCTTTATAATGAAAAAGGACAGTTGCCCAAAGGAGTTGCCCGTGACTGGCCGCAATATCCCAGTCGTGGCTTCATGCTGGATGTGGGCCGCAAGTTCTTCACAATGGATTTCCTGCGGCAATATGTCAAAATACTATCGTTCTATAAACTGAATGAATTTCAGATCCATCTCAATGACAATGGTTTTGTACAGTTCTTTGATAACGACTGGAACAAGACCTACGCTGCTTTCCGCCTGGAGAGTGAACGTTTTCCGGGGCTGACCGCCAAGGATGGTTCTTATACCAAGAAAGAATTCACCGACCTGCAACGTCTGGGCATGGAATATGGTGTGAATGTGATTCCGGAGATTGATATTCCGGCTCATTCATTGGCCTTTACACATTATAAACCCGAGATAGGCAGTGATAAATATGGAATGGATCATTTGGATTTATACAAGGAGGAAACCTATCGTTTTGTAGATTCTTTGCTGGATGAGTATCTTTCTGGCGAGAAACCGGTTTTCATAGGTCCCGATGTACATATCGGTACAGACGAGTACAATGCCAAGGAAGCTGAAAAATTCCGCTATTTTACAGACCGGTATCTGAAGTATATAGAGAAATACGGGAAGAATGTCCGTATGTGGGGAGCACTGCGCTGGTTGAAAGGAAACACTCCGGTGAAAGCGGATAATGTAACTATTAATGCCTGGTCATACGATTGGATTGATCCTAATGCTTCTTTGAAAGACGGATATAAGATTATCAATACGTGTGATGCTTATCTTTATATTGTTCCGGCTGCCGGATATTATCGTGATTTCCTGGACACGAAATGGCTGTATGAGCAATGGCGTGTGGGTAAAGTGAATCCTAAGGAAGAGTTGCCTGAAGGAACTCCGGGACTGTTGGGAGGTATGTTTGCCGTATGGAATGACCATTGTGGCAACGGTGTGTCACAACAGGATGTGCATTTCCGTACATTCCCAGCCGCCCAGGTACTGGCCGAGAAAATGTGGAGAGGTAAGAATGAAATGGTTTCTTACGAAGAATTTGAGAAATTGTGCAAACAGATGCCTGAAGCTCCCGGTATCAACCTGCTGGGGCGTGTGCAGGGTGAGGTAGTCTTTCCGGGGCAGAATGAAGAACTGTCTTTGAACGGTACGGACAGCATTGCCACTATGTTGCCGGAAATAGGCTATCCATACGCGGTAGAATTTGAAATAAATCCGGACAAAGAACAAAATATCAACGGTATTTTGTTTAAAGGCCCTCATTCCACCGTATATGCCAATTGGGAAAATAAGGGAAAGCTGGCTTTCAGCCGTGACGGCTATACGTTTGTATTCCACGCTGCTACACTGCCTGCCGGAGCATGGACGAAGGTACGCATAGAGGGAGACCACAAAGGTACTACTCTTTACATAAACGGTGAGAAAGCGGAACGTTTGGAAGGACGTGTCAAGCAGTTTTACAACTATACTCATAAACGCAAGGACAAGATGTATATGCAGGAAACTTTGGTGTTTCCCATGCGGCAGATTGGGGATGTGCAGAATGGGTTCAGAGGGAAGTTGCGGAATATAAATTGCATGCAATAAAAGATATTTCTTTTCTCTTGCTGTGTAGGGG
>ENA-OQAY01000060-OQAY01000060.1-human-gut-metagenome-genome-assembly--contig:-NODE-60-length-25210-cov-0.949528_pt1 | contig 25210 bp, 21 predicted proteins | sample MGYA00242740_ERZ504537 | MGnify/ENA primary metagenome ERZ504537 (study PRJEB26092, sample SAMD00036272) | human gut metagenome | host: Homo sapiens | study: EMG produced TPA metagenomics assembly of... | reverse complement strand
CGTCTGCCCCGCCGGGGAGGACGTCCACGTCCAGCTGCGCGGCGGTGAGCTCATCATCCGGGTGCTGCCGGGCAAAAACTGCTGATGACCGGCAGCGCGGTCACCGTATACGAAGGCATCGCTGAAGTTTAAGCATCCCTGCCCTCTCCGTTATGTTTTTGGCTTGCCCTCTGAGGGAGCCGGACGCGGAGCGGCTGAGAGGGCAAGCCACTTATAAAGAAAGAATTGAGGGAAAGTATCATGAAAATGAACAAACATTACAATGAGCTGAAGGCCAGCTACCTCTTTGTGGACATTGCCCACAAGGTCGCCGCCTATCAGGAGGCACACCCTGAGAAGGAGATCATCCGTCTGGGCATCGGCGATGTGACCCAGCCGCTGGCCAAGTGCGTCGTGGACGCCATGCATGACGCCGTCACCGAGATGGGTACCAAGGAAGGCTTCCACGGCTACGGCCCCGAGCAGGGCTACCCCTTCCTCAAGCAGGCCATTCAGGGCTACTACGCAGGCCGCGGCACCCAGCTGGACGAGGACGAGATCTTCATCTCCGACGGTGCAAAGAGCGACCTTGCCAATGTGCTGGGCCTGTTCGACGTGGACAACACCGTCCTCGTTCCGGACCCCGTCTACCCCACCTATGTGGACGACAACGTCACCGATGGCCGCAAGATCATCTATGGCCGCACCAGTCAGGAGAACGGCTTCCTCGGGATGCCCGACGACAGCGTGAAGGCTGACATCATCTACATCTGCAGCCCCAACAACCCCACCGGCGCTGCCTACACCCGCGACCAGCTCAAGGCATGGGTGGAGTACGCCAGAAAGAACAACGCCATCATCCTCTACGACGCCGCTTACGAGTGCTTCATCTCCGACGGCGAGCTGGCCCGCAGCATCTTCGAGATCGAGGGTGCCCGCGAGTGCGCCATCGAGATCTGCTCCTTCTCCAAGATCGCAGGCTTCACCGGCACCCGCTGCGGCTACACCGTCGTGCCGAAAGATCTGGAACGTGACGGCATGAACATCAACAAGCTCTGGCTGCGCCGCCAGACCACTAAGTTCAACGGTGTGCCTTATGTCGTGCAGCGCGGCGCTGCCGCCGTCTTTACTGAGAGCGGCATGGCTGAGATCCAGCACAACCTCGACTACTACCGCAAGAACGCCAAGGTCATCGCCGACGCTCTGGACGAGTGCGGCGTGTGGTACTGCGGCGGCAAGAACAGCCCCTACATCTGGCTGCGCTGCCCCGGCAGCATGAAGAGCTGGGAGTTCTTCGACTGGCTGCTGGAGAACTGCGGCGTCGTCGGCACCCCGGGCGTGGGCTTCGGCGAGTGCGGCGAGGGCTATTTCCGCCTGACCGCCTTTGGTGACGCCGAGAAGACCAAAGTTGCTGCCGAGCGCATCAAGACCGCCATCAAGGCACTGTAAATTTTATCGCACAAAAAGAGGGAGGCACCCCGCCGGGGCGCCTCCCTTTTTGCTTGCAGTTCAGCGGTTGAAGGTCGTGCTGAGGGTCGTGCTCCACTCCCCGCCGGGGGCGAGGCAGGCCGCAGCGGCCCGCTGCTCCCACTCCTGCGGATCGTTCACCGAGGCGGGCAGAGAGTTCCACGGCTCGATGCAGACGAAGCGCAGGGGCTTCGACAGGGCCGACCAGATGAGGGTATAGGGGAAGCCGGCCACATCGCAGACGATGCTGCGGCCCGTGTCCTTCTCGTAGATGCCCAGCGTCCTGGTGCGCAGGCCTGCCATGCAGAAGCTGTCGTTGTCGAAGAGGTCGTTGGTCAGCTGGATGGCCTGCTGGTTCTTCCACTGGTAGTAGCATTTGCCCGTCAGCAGGCCGCCCCCGCTGGCGTCGAGGATGACCGGGCTCTCGGGCTGGTCGAAGCGGAACTCGTAGTCCTCGACGGTGTGGCTGTCATCGAACGGCACCTGAAAGGCCGGGTGGTAGCCGATGCCGAACCGCAGCTCTTCAGCGCCGGGGTTCGAGACGGTGAGGGTGTGGTGAAGGGTCTTTCCGTCCAGCCGGAAGGTGCTGGTGAGCACGAAGTCGAAGGGGAACTTCTCCGCCTTCATGGCCTCATCCGGGCGCAGTTCCAGCCGGATGGTGTCGCCCTCGGCCTCCAACAGAGTGTGCTCCACGTCCCGGGCAAAACCGTGCTGGCCGCCCTTGTAGGTCTTGCCGCCATGGGTGAAGCTGCCGTCTTTAAGCTTGCCCGTCCACGGGAAGAGGATGGGCGCGTGGCGCTTCCAGACCGCCGGGTCGGCCTGCCAGAGCAGCTCCTCCCCCGCCGCGTTCTTCAGGCTGACGGCCTCGGCACCGTGAGTGTCCACCGTAAGGCTCAGAAATTCGTTTTGAATGGTCGCCTGCATTTTCAGTATCTCCTTTGTCCTTCTTATTTTCCGGGGCCTGCTGTTTCCAGTATACTCCCCCGTGTGCCAAAAATAAAGCCCCCTTCCCATGCTTGCACAAATCGTCACTGGGCAAAAGCCTTCACCCCTTGGGGACAGATTTCCCCCGACTGGGGGAAGCCTTTATTCGGAAGCACGATTTCCATGCTCTGCTTGCTTCAACAGGGCTGTGCCAGCGGCAGGGTGACGACAAAGGTAGTGCCGTTTTCGCTGCTGCTCTCCACAGTCACACTGCCGCCGTGCAGTACGGCGATCTCCCGCACAAGGGCAAGGCCAAGCCCCACGCCGCCCATCTCCCGGCTGCGGGACTTATCCACCCGGAAAAAGGGCTGGAAGATGCTCTCCCGGCAGTCTGCGGGGATGCCCGGGCCGGTATCCGCAACGCGCAGCACGGCAGTTTGCTTTTCCCGCCGCAGAGTGACGCGCACCGCACCGTCGAGGCGGTTATACTTGATACCGTTTTCCACCAGATTGAACACCAGTCGGTAGATCAGCGCATCACTGCCCACCATGCCCAGTTCCGCGCAGTCCTGCTGCAAGGAGATATTGTTTTTCTGGGCAAGGGGGGTCAGGTCGGTCAAAATTTCCTCCACCAGCGGTGCAAGGGCGATCTGGTCAGTACGGGAGATCGATTGCAGATTGCTCATCTCTAATAAAGTGCGCACAAGGGCGGTCAGGCGATCCAGTTGCTCCCGCAGAGAGCTGACCAGCCCGGCAGTCTCGGCATCCATGGCTGGGTGCTCCTCTGCAAACAGTTCCAGCTTCGTCTGCAAAATAGCCAGCGGGGTGCGCAGCTCGTGGGCTGCGTTGCCCGCAAACTGCCGTTGTAATTCAAAGGACTGTGCCAGGCCATCCAGCATCCGGTTTACCGACCGGCTCAACTGCCCGAATTCCTGCACGGTATCTTCGTCCAGACGGACGGTAGCAATGCTGTCCTGATCGACCCGCTGCGCCTGCTGCGCAAGCTGCTGCAACGGTTTCAGAGCTCTGCCGCTGACAAAATAAGCGATGGCCGCGCTGAGGATGGTGACCACAGCAGTGATGCACCAGCCCTTGCGGCCAAAAACCACCTTTGCATCGTAGACTTCCTGTGAAAAATGCGCCAGCAGGCTGGACATTTCCTCCTGCGGGATCTCGATGGTCAAGGAATCCTCACTGCCGGGCTGATACTGCATCATAAAGCCGTTGAGGGCATCCATGCCGGTTGCACCGGTGCGGTATAAAAGCAGGTTCATGCACACGCAGGCACAGGCGATGAGCAGCGCCGTCAGCAGGGTGATGCGCCATTGCAGGGACAACCGTTTCATTGTACCTCTCCTCCGATCTCGTAGCCTTCCCCGATGCGGTTGCGGATGGGGTCGTAGCCCAGCACCGCCCGCAGCTTTTTGCGCAGGGCAGAGATATGTACCCGGATGGAGTTGCTGAAGCTGTCCACGCTTCCGTCCCAGACGTGCTCAATCAGCTCTTCCTGACTGACCGGGCGTCCCTGATGCAGCAGCAGATATTCCAGTACGCCGCTCTCCTTCCGCGTCAGGGCAAGGGTCTGACCATCCACCGTGGCAACGCGGCTGCGGGTGTTGAAGCTGAGCCGCCCGCAGCACAGGCAGACGTCCTGCTGGATGAACTTGCGCCGGGTCAGGCTGCGCACCCGGGCTTCCAATTCTGCAAGGTGGAATGGCTTGGAAAGATAATCGTTCGCCCCGGCATCCAGCCCCTCCACCTTATCTGAAATTTCACTGCGCGCTGATAAGATCAGCACACAGGTCTCAAGGTCGTGCTGCCGTAAGCTGCGCAACACCTGCATCCCGTCCACCTTGGGCAGATTGAGGTCCAGCAGTACAAGGTCGTACCGCTCTGCCGTCAGCGCTTCCAATGCGGCTTCGCCGTCTGCACAGGCGTCCACCTCGTACCCGGACAGCCGCAGCTTCCGGGCAATGTCCTCCCGCAGGGAGTGCTCGTCCTCTACCACCAAAAGGCGCATTTTGTTTTCCACCCTTCCCGTAAAAAATCCATTTCTTGCGTTTTTCTTCATTATAACAGATTATAGCAGACGGTGTTAAGATTCGTGTTAAGATTTTCTTAGCAGAAATTTTATCCCGGATAGTGTATACTGGTGCCATCAAACAACAGGAGGCTATGATGTTCATGACAAAAAACAGGCGCAGCTGCTTTTGCTTGCTGCCGGGGTACTGATGCTGCTGTTCGGCGTATGGCGGGGCGAGGCAGACACCGTATTTTCAAAAGCCATCCGGCTGTGTATGGAGTGTGTGGGCATTGGATAAGAAAAAATTAAATCCCCTTGCCCGGTTCCGGGGCTTTATACAGGCCGGAGCGACTCTTTTGACAAATATCCACCTGCCCAACTTTGCTAAAGGAACGCTGTATCAGGGCAATGGAAAATACGTCTGCGTCCCGGGGCTGAACTGCTATTCCTGCCCGGGCGCTGCCGGTGCCTGCCCGGTGGGGGCGTTTCAGGCGGTAGTGAGCTCTTCCAAATTCCGCTTTTCCTACTACATCACCGGCATTCTCATCCTTTTCGGGGTGCTGCTGGGACGGTTCATCTGCGGTTTCCTCTGCCCGTTCGGGTGGTTTCAGGAGCTTTTGCACAAGATTCCCTCTCCCAAGCTTTCCACCAAAAAGCTAAAGCCGCTGCGCTATTTAAAGTATGCGGTGCTGCTGGTCATGGTGGTGCTGCTGCCATTGCTGGCGGTCAACGAGCTGGGCATGGGCGACCCCTTCTTCTGCAAATATCTCTGCCCACAGGGCGTGCTGGAAGGCGCCCTTCCCCTCTCCCTGACCAATGCTGGCATCCGCGCCGCGCTGGGCAAGCTGTTCACATGGAAAGCCTGCATTCTGCTGGCAGTCATTATGGGCAGCGTGGTGTTCTACCGCCCCTTCTGCAAGTGGCTGTGCCCGCTGGGCGCGTTTTATGCGCTGCTGAACAAGGTCTCGCTGTTCCAGATGCGTGTAGACACCCACAAATGCGTCTCCTGCGGCGCCTGCGCAAGGGCCTGTAAGATGGACGTAGACATTACCAAGACCCCCAACCACGCCGAATGTATCCGCTGTGGGATGTGTATGAAAGCCTGCCCCACGGACGCCATCCAGTACAAGTTCGGGCTGGGAGACCAATCAAACACCGAAACAACAAAGGAGTAAAACCATGAAATTCAACCGTGTAACCGCACTTTTGCTCAGCCTTACGCTGGCTTTCAGCCTTGCCGCCTGCGGGCAGGGCGCGTCCTCTGCATCTTCTGCATCCTCTTCTTCTGCCGCTTCCTCTGCGGCAGCGGAAACCAAGACCGAGGAGCAGCTGCTGGCCGAGGAAAACGAGATCCTTTCCGCAAACGATGCCCTGTGGGAGAAGGTGTTCGCTTCCATGGACAAAAACATGACTGAGACCACCCTCAGCACGAACTACGGCGATTTTCTGCGCAGCTCCGTGGAAAAGGCAAAGGACCAATTCTCGGATGAGGAGTACAAGACCCTGACCGCCGATGCAGAAAAAATCCGTGCCATCGAGGAGCAGATTGCCACCCTTACCCTCGCGGACGCGCCGCTTCCGGCGCTGCCGCACAGGGCACTGCCTTCCCCCAGTTTGAGGGCAGCGATTTAGAGGGCAACCCGGTGGACAACAGTCTGTTTGCGGGCAACGCCTTTACGGTGGTGAACTTCTGGTTCAACGGCTGCAAGCCCTGCGTAGAGGAACTGGACGACCTGAACGCCCTGAACGAGAAGGTCAAGGCACAGGGCGGCGAGGTTGTCGGCATCAACACCCGAGACGCTAGACGGCAACCAGCAGGGCATTGATGCCGCCAAAAACTGCTGGCTGCAACGGGCGCAAGCTACCGCAACATCTACTTTGCCTCCGGCAGCGACGCCGGCAAGTTTGCGCTGAACATCATGGCCTTCCCCACCACCTACGTTTTTGACCGGGACGGCAATGTTGTGGGCCAGCCCCTGCTGGGCGGCATCGACAAGGAAGAAAACCTTGCCGCCCCTGCAAAAAATATTGACGCTGCCCTTGCCAAGGACAACGCCAAATAAGCTATTCTCCCCTGCCACGGAAATCAACTTTTAGAATTCGTCCCAGAGCAGCCGGATGAGGGGCAATTTCCCGTAAGCTGCTGCTCGTTTGCGCCCTCATCAGTCACCTGCGGTGACAGCTTTCCCCCAACCGGGGGAAGCCTTTAGAGAAAATTTGATTTCTGTAATTCCCTGCCGCCTACGGGCGGCTTTTTTTGTTTGCACCGGGCATTGTCATGCACGCCCGGGCGCCGGACGGAATACGCTGGGGCAGAATCATACTTTTACCAGCAAAGGAGCGTATCTCCATGAAGAACACCGGAACTCTCCGCATTCAGGCCTTTGCGGCCCGTCAGTCCAGCCCTGTCGAGGGTGTGACCGTCACCGTCAGCGGCAACGGCTTTACCGCCACCCGCCTGACCGACGCCGAAGGCAACGCCGACGACGTCACCCTTACCACCCCCGCCTGTGCTCTCTCGCTGGACGAGAACAACACCACGCAGCCCCCCTACGCGGTCTGTGACCTCGTGGCCTCCAAGACCGGCTACCGCACCGTCCGCATCCAGGGCGTGCAGGTCTTTCCCGGGCAGGTGACGCTGGCCCAGCCCGAGATGATACCCGACACCGAGGAGATGCGGGACACCCCCCAACGTCCCCATCGTCATCCCACCCCACAGCCTCTTCACCGGCGACGGCGGCAGCGGCCCGAACCCGTTCCTCGCCTGTGTGCCGCGGGTGCTGGACCGGGTCATCATCCCCAAGAACATCACCGTCCACCTCGGCAAGCCCGCCGCCTCGGCCCGGAACGTCACCGTCTCGTTCCGCAGCTATATCGCCAACGTGGCGTCCAGTGAGGTGTATCCGACCTGGGCTGACGAAAACAGCCCAGCGGGGCAGCTAAACTGCCTGCCGACTCAGAAATTCCATTCGATCGTGATCTTTTGCTCTCCGGTAAGCGGATCTTTTGGGCTGACGATGACCCGATGAACCAGCAGTACAACAAGTTCGCGGGTCAGCTGCGAAACCTGTGCCAGTTCACGGACACGCTGCCTCTGCGTCTGGACCCCACCGGTTTCTTCCTGCTGTTGTTCCAGTTCCGCTTCCAATGTATCGATTCGGATCTCTGCCTTTTTCACTTCTTCCAGAAAGGTCTGGTTCATTTCAGAAAACTGAACGGCATCGATCAAACCTGACACCTTATCCAGATACAGCTCCTGCATGGCCTTGCGCCGCCGGGCTGCTTCGCTCTTCAACCGTTTCAGCTCGTCACGCCTGGCCTGCTCTCGCTGCCGGATGGGGTCATCCTGTTCTGGAAGGGGAACTTTTTCAGGGTCAAAATAGTCTGCCGCATACGCCCGGATACGTTCCAGTACCGCATTCTCCAACGCGTTCATATCGGTACAGGTCTTGTTGCCGCACACTTCCGGTGCGCGCTGGTGCATCCGGCAGCGAACATAGCGTCTTTGTGTTCCATCCGCTCTCGGCTGACGGCCAGTTTGCTCCATGCAGCTGCCACAGCATCCACAAACCACCTTTTTTGCCAGCGGATGGATCGTTCCCTTCTCGCCGCTCCGGGTGCGCTCCTGCATCATCCTCTGGACCGCTTCAAACATTTCTCGCTCAATGATCGCTTCATGCGTATTTTCTACAACGATCCACTGCGATTTTGGAAGCCAAATCGTCTTTTCAGACTTGTAACTTATCTTTTTATGCTTTCCCTGCACCATATTTCCGATATAAAGCTGATCATGCAATATTTGATATACGGTGGGACTGCTCCAAAGAGCCGCATTTGTATTCTTTAATGCACTGCGGTAATGGATGCCATGCAGCTGCTTATAGGCCGTTGGGCTTGGAATTTTTTCGTCATTCAGGATGCGTGCGATCTTGTGTGCGCCGATCCCGTTAAGAGCCATGGAAAAGATCCGCCTTACCACTTCAGCTGCTTCCGGGTCGATGATGAGTTTTCCTTTTGCATTTGGGTCTTTGCAGTATCCATACCGTGCAAAAGAGCCGATGAACAGCCCCTCTTTCCGCTTGTGGTCAAGCACCGAGCGGACATTGGTGGACAGATCTTCCAGATACCACTCGTTGATCAGGCCGTTGATCTGGCGGGATTTTTTGTTCGCGGTATCGTTGGTATCCACATGGTCTACCACCGCGATGAAGCGGACGCCCCACTCCATGAACTTTCCGTGCAGATACTTTTCCACGAGCTCCATGTCACGGGTAAAACGGGATTGCGTTTTGGCCAGTACCACATCAAACTGATGTTCGCTTGCGGCTTGCAGCATCGAGTTGAATGCCGGACGGTTCCGGTCGATGCCGGAATAGTCCTCATCCGAATAGATCTGGTAAATATCAAATCCGTTCTCCAGGGCGTACTGGAGCAGCATCGACTTTTGATTCTGAATGCTCTCCGATTCACCAATTTTATCTTCATCTTCTTTGCTCAGGCGGCAATAAATTGCTGCTTTCATGATCTGCCCCCCTCTTTTTGTACACGAGCATCCATGCGCAGCATAACGCATCCCTCCTTCCAATTCAGGGATGCCGCATCAGGCGCAGGATCTTGAAGGAACGGCATTGAGCAATCCATCGATGATATATCGCTCAAATTCCTTTTGAAACCGTTCTTTGCGCTGTTCATTGTTGTCCGAACGAAATTTTTCGTGCAGAATAAAAGGAGTTTTTTTCATCGAATCCCCCTTTTCGGTCCACCTGGTCGTGATATGGGTCACTTCAGTCTATTTCCAGTCAGCGAAATTCAGAACTTGCCATATTTTTCATGCAAAATATGGCAAGACGTTCAAAATCAACTTGAAACGCTTTTGCCGCAATGGTACAATTATATTGTCATTTTATGGAAACTCGGCGCAAAGCCCCGTGCGGACAGGCCGCAAGCGTCGGAGTTCCTGTGGGATGTGTAAGAATCGCTAAGGCAGCACTGCGCTGCTGCACCTGCGTAGTATTGCTTTCCGAAAATGTGAGAAAGTATATTTATATGATGAAAAAGATCTCCCGCCGCTCGTTTTTGCAGGTCTGCGGCATTACTGCGGCAACGGCAGCGATGACGGCATCGGCATGAGCGAGGAGTTTCAAAAGACCCTTTTTGACCCCTTTACCCGCGAGGAAAGATCCGGCACCAATAAGGTGCAGGGTACCGGCCTTGGCATGGCCATCACCAAGAGCATCGTAGACCTGATGGGCGGTTCCATCAGCGTGGAGAGCGCCCCCGGCAGGGGTACCCGCTTTGAGGTCGTGCTGGAATTTCCCATTGATGCCGAAGCAGATACGGTGCAGGAGGCACAGGTGCTCCCGGAGGAAGCAGAAGAAACTTCTCCCCTGTCCGGCATGAAGTTCCTCTGCGCCGAGGATAACGCCATCAACGCCGAGATTCTGGAAATGCTGCTGGAATCCAAGGGCGCAAGCTGCAAAATTTACCCCAACGGTCATGAGATCGTGGATGCCTTTGCCAGCGTCAAGCCCGGCGAGTACGACATGATTTTGATGGACGTGCAGATGCCGGTGATGGACGGCCTGGAGGCCACCCGCCGCATCCGCAATGGCGAAAATCCGCTGGGCAAAACCATCCCCATCCTTGCCATGACCGCCAACGCCTTCCTTGAGGATATGCAAAAGAGCAAGGAAGCCGGCATGGACGAACATCTCTCCAAACCCGTGGACATTGCAGCACTGGAACAGACGGTGAAACGCTTCCGCGTCACCTCCCCCCATTAAAAAATAGCGGAAAAGCGCGTTTCCGCAGATGAAACACACAAATGATGTAAATGATGTAGAAGAGGGTCAGAACGTGAATACACTTTCCGAGATCGAGGAATATTACAAAGCGCGTGAGCAGCAGCTGTTGAAAAAACTTCATCAACAGGGAGCCGCTCTTGCCGCAGCGGAGCAGGCGCTGAAACAACTGACCGAAAATCAGAAAGTATCGGAGGACGAAACAGCCCGACAGCGCGCTGCACGGGAGCAGGCATTCGAAGAAAAGCTCTATCGGGATCCGCTGACAGGAATTTACAACCGCCGCTATTACGAAGAAGTTGCCCGCAAAACCATCGGCCCGGCGGGTGTCGCACTGATGGATGTGGATGATTTCAAGATCTGCAACGATACCTATGGGCATTACGCCGGAGATATGGCACTGAAAACGGTGGCAAACACCATCCAGTCCTGCATCCGGAAGTCGGACCTGCTCATCCGCTATGGTGGAGACGAATTTCTGCTGGTGTTACCCGGCATTCCGGGAGACTTTTTGCAGACCAAACTGGAACAGATCTGCACCGCCGCGCAGATGGCATCTGTACCCGGCTATTCGCATTTCCGTATCTCGCTGAGCATTGGCGGAACGATACAGTCCCTCGCCGACCCTATGGATAACATCGTTCGCCGGGCGGATCGGCTGATGTATCAGGCAAAGGGCCGCAAGAATGCCGTCATGGTGGAGGTTCCGGGGCATAACCTGGCGGCTTTGGAAAAACTTTTGCAGAACAAGCCACAGATCTTACTTGTGGATGACTCCGCAATGAACCGCATGATACTGACAGAGATTCTGGGAGACAGTTACCACATTCTGGAAGCTGAAAACGGACGGGAATGCATGGAAAAATTGCAGGCAGAAGCCGGAAACATTGCACTGGTGCTGCTGGACATCAATATGCCCGTTATGGACGGCTTTGAAGTGCTGAAAGCCATGAATGCCAACCACACCATCGAGGATATCCCGGTCATTATGATCTCCAGCGAGGACTCCGATGCGACGATCCGGCGTTCCTATGAACTGGGCGCAAGTGATTATGTCAATCGCCCCTTCGATGCTCGTATCGTGTACCGCCGTGTGACCAACACCATCAAGCTGTACGCCAAGCAGCGGCGGCTGGTGCAGATGGTCTCTGAGCAGATCCGCGCCCGTGAAAATAATACGGATACGCTGGTGGGTGTACTGAGTCATATCGTAGAATTCCGCAATGGCGAAAGCGGCGCCCATGTGCGGCACATCCGTATCATCACCGAACTGCTGCTCCGCCGTCTGTTGGAGATCAGCAGCAGATACTCGATCACTGCGGAACAGCAGGATATGATCCCGCTGGCTTCTGCCCTGCACGACATCGGAAAAATCGGCATTGACGAAAAGATTCTCAACAAGCCCGGCAAACTGACCCCGGAGGAATTCGAGGTCATGAAGACCCACAGTATGCTGGGAGCCAAGATGCTGCATGATCTGGATAATTTTGCAGAGCAGCCGCTGCTGCAAACGGCCTACGAGATCGCCCGCTGGCACCACGAACGCTGGGATGGGCGCGGCTACCCGGATGGGCTGAAGGGCGATGCGATCCCCATCAGCGCACAACTGGTCTCGCTGGCTGATGTGTACGATGCACTGACCAGCGAACGCTGCTACAAAAAAGCCTTCTCCCACGAAAAAGCCGTGCAGATGATCCGGAACGGCGAGTGCGGAGCGTTCAACCCGCTGCTGCTGCAGTGCCTGACGGATATTCAGGCTGACCTGAAAGAAGAATTACAGCAGCACAACTGAGCAATGGATGCAATAAAACAGGAGAACAAAAAGTCCAAATGAAACACAGAATCTCACGCCGTGCATTTCTGCGCGGCTGCACGCTGCTGGCGGCATCTGCTGCCGTCGGCAGTCTGACTTCCTGCGGCGGAACCAACGCGAAGGACAGCAGTCTTCCGCAGCTCATTGTGGGAAGTGATACCTATCCGCCCTATATTTATCTGAACAATGACGGCGTTCCCGCCGGGATCGACGTGGAGATCGCCACCGAAGCCTTCCGCCGCATGGGATATGCTGCCCAGTTTGAACCGATCGATTGGGAGCAAAAAACAGCTCTGGTGGAAAGCGGTACCATCGACTGCATCTGGGGCTGCTTTTCCATGGATGGGCGCGAGGAGGTATACCGCTGGGCGGGACCCTACATGGTGAGCCGTCAGGTGGCTGCGGTGGATGCCGACAGCAGCATCCGGACACTCGGCGACCTTGCCGGAAAGACCATCGCCGTGCAGAGCACCGGCAAGCCGGAGGAGATCTTTCTCAGCGGCTCCGACCCGCGCATCCCGCAGACCGTCGAGGTGTTCAGCACCGAAGACCGCAGCGTGCAGTATGCGATGCTGGCCTGCGGCTATGTGGATGCCATCGCTGCCCATGAGACGGCCATCCTGCAATACATGAAGGACAATTCCGTGGAGTTCCGCATCCTCGAGGAACCGCTGCTGGTCACCGGGCTGGGCATCGCCTTTGCCAAAAACGACAGCCGCAGGCTGGACATCCAGCTGAACGCTGTTCTTGCGCAGATGCGCACAGACGGCACACTGGAGCAGATCCTTGGCAAGTATCTTGAACATCCTTCGCAGTATCTGGAGGTGGACACCATTGGCATGTAAAAACAGAACCATCTCAGATACCTGGAGATGGGGGCTCTATCTGGTCATCGGCGTGCTTTTTATGGCCGGCGTCGTTTTTTTCTCGAGTTGGCAGGCACTGCGTGCAACGGAGGCTCGTTTCTGCCAGATCCTTGATTTTGTCAAATCCCAGTCCACCAGCTTTGAAAAGCACAACGATACGGTCGTGGCCAAAGCGCTCCGCCGCGCGGCGGTATCGGTGCATCAGCTGGCACAGGACCCTGCGCTCGACCTTTCCGACCCGCAATGCCTGAACAGGCAGGCAGAGCTGCTCTGGCTCACAGGTATTTCGGTTCTGTCTCCGGACGGTACGCTCCTGTGCGAATCCACAACCAACGGCATCGGCTATGTCCGGTTTGGAGCGCAGCTCAAAAATGATACGGTTCTGGATGTTTTCTCTTACCCGCAAAAGACCTATCTGAAGCGGGTCCTGCTGGAGGATGGGTCTGCCGTGGATGTTGCGGCACACCGGGCAGAAAGCAAAGAGGTCATCCTGCTTGCCTACCGCTATACCCCGGCAGAATTTGTAGAAGGAACGGCCTTGTCCATCCAGAGCGTACTGGACGGCTACTCGGTTGAGACCAGCGGCACATTGTTCATCGTGCAGAACAATCAGGTCATTGCCTCTAACCGCCCGGAGCTCATCGGGCAGGATGCTGCGGACAGTCCGCCGGTGCGGGAGATCCGCAAAGCCGGGGCTGCCAAAACGCTGACCCATACCCACGATTGGAACGGCTCCGGCTGCTATTTTGGAATGTACTGCCACGGAAGGTCTTTCGATCTCTACGCGTATACGGATGAAAGATCCGTCTTTCGTGAATCGTTTCCGTTGATTTTGATGGCGCTGGCCGGTTACATCCTGCTTGTAATGGTCCTTCGGGTGCTGCGCAGACGCTCCGTGCAGGAGATGGAGCAGCAGAAGAAAGAGCAGGAGAAGAAGTATCAGGCTCAGCTGGAGGAACAGAACCGCAAACTGGAGATCGCACTCCAGCACGAGGGTGCGGCAAACCGTGCCAAGCGGGAGTTCCTGTTCAATATGAGCCACGATATCCGCACCCCCATGAACGCCATCATCGGCTTCACCTCGCTGGCTGCGACCCATATTGATAATAAGGAGCAGGTGCTGGACTACCTGAAAAAGATCTCTACCTCCAGCCAGCATCTGCTTTCCCTCATCAATGATGTGCTGGATATGAGCCGCATCGAGAGCGGAAAAGTAAAAATTGAAGAAAAAGCGGTGCATCTGCCGGACCTCGTCCACGGTGTGCGCTCCATCATCCAACCCGATGTTTCGGCAAAGCGGCTGTCGCTTTTCATCGACACCATGGACGTGGAGAACGAGGACATCATCACCGACCCGCTGCGGCTGAACCAGATCCTGCTGAACATTTTGTCCAACGCCATCAAGTTCACTCCCACAGGCGGTACGATCAGCATCCGCATTGCCCAGAAGAACGGTGCGCCCAAGGGCCGTGGCTGCTATGAGTTCCGCATCAAGGACAATGGCATTGGTATGAGCGAAGCGTTCCAGAAGCACATCTTTGAGGCATTCAGCCGGGAGGAAAGCTCCACCGTCAGCGGCATTCAGGGTACCGGCCTGGGTATGTCCATCGCCAAGAACATTGTGGATATGATGGGCGGCACCATTGCGATTGAAAGTGAACCGGGCAAGGGCAGCGAATTCATCGTAGATCTCTGCTTCGCACTCAGCGGACAAAGGGTGGAGCCCAAGCAGCTCCCGCAGTTGGAAGGGCTGCGCGCATTGGTAGCAGACGACGATACCGACACCTGCCTGAGCGTCAGCACCATGCTGTCCAAGATCGGGATGCGGCCGGAGTGGACGATCTCCGGCCGGGAAGCGGTGATCCGCACCCGATACGCCATGGAGCAGGGCGACGAATTCAGCGTCTACATCATCGACTGGCTCATCCCCGATATGAACGGCATCGAGGTCGTGCGGCAGATCCGCAAGGTGATCGGGAAAAGCTGCCCTATCATCATTCTGACGGCCTACGATTGGACGGATATTGAAGAGGAAGCCCGCGCTGCCGGAGTGACCGCCTTCTGCGAAAAGCCGCTGTTCCTTTCCGAACTGCGCAGAGTGCTGGCAGAACCGTACGGTGCAGAGCCTGCCTGTAAGCCAGCGCAGCCAGATGCCTCCGAGCTCAAGAGAAAGAAACTTTTGCTGGTGGAGGACAATGCCTTGAACCGCGAGCTCGCACTGGAGATCCTGAAGGAAGCGGGCTTTGCGGTAGACACTGCTGAGGATGGCGAGATCGCTGTCCAGAAGATGAAGCAGGCGGCCCCCGGGCAGTACGATTTGATCTTAATGGACATCCAGATGCCCAAGATGGACGGTTACGAGGCGACGCGGCAGATCCGCGCCCTGCCGGATGCTGCAAAGGCAGGCATTCCCATCTTTGCAATGACGGCAAATGCCTTTGAAGAAGACCGTCAGAATGCATTGAAGGCCGGTATGGACGGCCACATTGCAAAGCCGCTGGATATTCCGCATCTGCTGCAGGTCCTTGCAGATGTACTGAAATCATAACGGCTGCCAGCCGACAAAAGCAAAAGCACCCGCAGCAGGCTTCGCAGAGGCTCTTGACCTCTGGAAGCGAATGCTGCGGGTGCTTTATTTCTTTTCTGTCTGACAGGCGTTTGGCTCACAAAATTTTGCGCAGCTCCTGCACGAGGTCGCCGATCACGATGGGCTTGGACAAAAAGCCGTTCATGCCGCTTTCCAAGGCGTTGCGGCGGTCCTCGTCGAAGGCGTTGGCGGTCATGGCAAGGATCGGGAGCTTTGCCCGGGCAGGGTCATCCAGTGCGCGGATCTTCTGGGTGGCGGTGTAGCCGTCCATCACCGGCATCTGCACATCCATCAGCACCAGATCATAGCTGCCCGGCGCTGCGGTGCTCACCTTTTCCACCGCCACTTCACCGTTTTCCGCCGTATCGACCCGGAAGCCGTACTCGCGCAGGATTTCCTGTGCGATCTCGCGGTTCAGCTCGTTGTCCTCTACCAACAGGATATGTCTGTCTTTGAAGTCGGCATTCTTTTCCGGCAGAAGCTCCTGCGACGCATCTGTCAGCTTCTGGCCGAGAGCGCTCATCAGGGTCTCGCGCAGGTCAGACATGAACATGGGCTTGGAGCAGAAGGCAGTCACACCGGCGGCCTTTGCCTCCACCTCAATGTCAGACCAGTCGTAGGCCGTCAGGATGATGATGGGGGGTATCGTCGTTCAGGCTGCGTATCTGGCGGGTGACCTCGATGCCGTTCATATCCGGCAGCCGCCAGTCGATGATATAGGCGTGGTAGACATCGCTCATCTCGATGGACTGCCGCGCGCGCAGCACCGCTTCCTTGCCGGAAAGGGTCCACTCCGCGCGCATTCCCACCTTGACCAGCATCTTTGTCACGCTGTCGCAGGTGTTGAAATCGTCGTCCACCACCAGAGCCTTCAGACCCTCCAGTTCAGCGATCTTTTCCACCGGGCGGTGCTCTGCCTGCACCCGCAGCGGCACACGAATGATAAACTCGCTGCCCTTGCCCTGCGCTGTCTGCACCTCGATGGTGCCGCCCATCATATCCACGATGTTTTTGGTGATGGCCATGCCAAGGCCGGTGCCTTGGATACGGCTGACCGTGGAGGTGCGCTCCCGCTCAAACGGCTCAAAGATTTTTTTGGCAAATTCCGGGCTCATACCGATGCCGTTGTCCTTGATGCGGAACTCGTACTGCCCGCAGCCGCGCACCTGCCCGGCAAGCTGGCGCACCCGCACCGAGACCGTGCCGCCCGCCGGGGTAAACTTGATGGCGTTGGACAGCAGGTTCAGCAGGATCTGGTTCAGCCGGGTCTTATCGCAGTAGACATCCTCGTCGGCCACATCCATCGCGTCCATATAAAGCTCCAGCTGTTTTGCGTAGATCTGCCCGCTGACGATGGTTTTCAGATCGTGCAGCACATCCGAAAGGTTGACTTCCACCTCTTCCAGATGGAGCTTTCCGCTTTCGATGCGGCTCATATCCAGCACATCGTTGATGAGCGAGAGCAGATGGTTGCTGGAAGCAAGGGTCTTGGCCAGATAATCCTTCACCCGCTCCTTGTCGTCGATATTGCTGATCGCCAGTGTGGTAAAGCCGATGATGGCGTTCATGGGGGTGCGGATGTCGTGGGACATATTGGAAAGGAAGGTGCTCTTGGCGCGGTTGGCAGTCTCGGCGGCGGCAACGGCATCCGAAAGCGCCTGATTCACCTGTTTGTCGGCGGTGCGGTCGGACATGACAAGGATGTATTTGGTCCTGCCCTCCACCTCGCTGCCTATGGCGATGTTATGGAACCAGCGGCGCTCTTTGGTTTCCAGATGCTCAAACTCGAGATCCCATTCCCGCTGCTGCCCGCTGAGAAGCCCATCCAGAAAGTTTTTGCCCTGCTCCGGGGCGCCCAGCTTGTCCAGAGCATGGACATCCTGCCGGACTTCTCTCCACGGGATGCCCAGCAGCCGCTCAATGTTCGGGCTGACGTAATCCGTCTGGGAGGTTTTTGCGTCCAGCATCAGGAAAACATCGTCCACGTTCAGCGAGAGCTTCTGGAACAACTCGTCCCGGTACCGGATCTCGGTATCCTTCCGGCGCAGGGTGACATGGCTTCTGCACACAATGAGCAGAATGGCCAGCACCGCAAGACCTGCGGCGATGCCCGCCACAATCTGCGCCGTGCGGAACCACAGTTCGTCCAGATTAGCATTGACGATGCTGACCGGCACAAGCCCCACCATCGTCCAGCTCTGGACCGCTGTGCCCTCGTAGACCAGATAATAGCTGGTGTCGCCCAGTTTGACCCTCAGGTTTCCGCTGCTGCCCTGTGCAAAGGCATTGGACAGATCCAGGATCTGCGCCTCGGAAAGATCGGAATGGTCGCGCAGCATCGCAATGAAATTGTAAATGGTCTCCTTGCGGTTTACAGAACTGTCGATGACCACCCGCCCGTCCGGGTAGATGACATAGTTGCTGGCATTGCCCTCAAAGGCAGAGCTGTCCAGCAATCTAAGCACCGCATCATTATAATAAGAGATGGCAACGGCATCGTAGGCAAAGCCCGGTAGCTGCCCTGCGTTTCGGGACAGATGAACGCCAGCATCTGGGGCTTGCCGGGCAGCGCCGTGTTCACGACGACATCCTCATCGTGAGCGAGCTTTTCGTCCAGATTGGTCTGCAGGCCAAGATAGCCGGTCTCCCCCGTCACGGTCATGTAGTTGCCGTCATAGGTAAGAAAGTAGAATTCGGCAAACCCGGCCTCCTGCTGTGCCGCCCTGATATACGCCTGTATTTCGGCCTCATCCGAGGCAGTTTCCAGAAAGCCGTTGTACAGATGCAGGTAGCTCACATTTTTGCGCACCAGCTCTTTCAGCATATTATTGGATTTATGCAGCACCTCTTCCAGATGCGAGGTACTTTCCTGATAGATGGTCTGGGACACAAACGAGATGTACCGAACACTGAAACCTGCTATCAGCAAGACCAGAAGAAGGATGGCCGCAACAGGGAGCCACTTTTGCCGGGGATGGCAGTTTCGTTTGGATCCGTGCTTTTCGTCTTCCATCCCGCTCACCTCAATGTCATGTAGTTTTCAGGCTCTGCAAGCGCTGCGCCGCCGCCGGAGAGATGATCGCGCCATCTGTTTTTTACCCATGTATCTCCGTCCAAAGACCTGCCGCTCTCGCTCGCAAGCAGCGCTTCCATCTGATTTTCCGCTGCCAGACAGGTCACGGTAACGGTGTCGTCGTCCCGGAGCGGCTGTCCGTTCCGGGTGATGCCGGTCAGGGTATAGCTGCCGCCTGCCTCTTTGACCTCCACGGCAATGCCGCTGACCACCGGCAGAGAGCCGCGGTTGAAGGGCACAAACCCGCCCTCGCAGCCCTCCACAAAGGCGCGGACGGTCTCCTTCAGCTCTGCGCCGGTCATAGTGCGCTGGCGGGACATCAGACCGTTGGGCATGATCATGGAAGCGGCCATTTTCTTGTTATAATCTGCCTGCAGCACACTGCCGGTAAAGCTGTTTGCGGTGGCAAGCAGCACATCGGTGCCATAAACGCCCCGCAGCGTGTTCGCCATAACGGAGAAGGAGGCGCTGCCGCCGTTTGCGTGGAAGACATTGGAGTAGCTCTTCCCGGAGGTCAGCACGATCTCGTCATCGGCAGGCGTTTCTTCGGCAAGAAGCTGGGCATTGAACGCACGATAAGCCTGCTGTGCCGTGTACTCGCCCGCGATCATTTTGGAGACAACGTCCTTGGAGACGGCAAAGAAATCGTTGGAGGCGATGCGGATATACATGTGGTTTTCTTCCACACATCGCGCACGTCCTTCATGTACTCGGTCAGGCGCAGGGGGACATTCTGGCTGTAGCTCAGCAGGTCCTGCCCGTCGGCAACGATGCGGCTCTGCGCCTCCTCGGAAAGCATGACGTTCAGCACCTTCATGGCTTTTTCGCGGCGCGCGGTGTCCTGCTCGAGGTCACGGTTCAGAGCGATCTGGAAATACGGGGTGGTCATGATCCACTTTTCGCCGTTCTGGCTGAAGAAGGGCAGGAAGATCGTGTCGATGCCCTCATCCCGAAACATCTTGACACCGGCAGAGCTGCCAAAGTACATGGCAGCTTCTCCGTTCCGGAACATCCCGGTCACATCGTCGTAATTCAACGCAAGATCGTCTGCCGTGAGGTGGGTATCCTGAATGAACTGCGCCATCCGCTCAAACGCCCCCGGCCACACGGTGTCGTCCAGACCCACCCGTGCGGTGCTGGCAGGGTCGCTGTAAGCAGTGCGCCACTTGCGCCCATCAGTCGTGGTAAGCTCGGCAGCGGAAAGCCCCTGCAGCGTTTCCATGCAGGTGTAGTCGTAGGTATAATCGGCGGTAAAGCCGCGGATGCCCACCTTCTCAAACGCCTGACAGGCCGAAACGAAGCTCTCGTAATCGGTGGGCAGAGGAATATCGTACTGCTCAAAAAGGCCGCGGTTGACCACAAAGCCGTGGGCATCGGCGCAGACCGGAAGCCAGTTCACGCTGCCGTCCTCGTTTTTGAAGCTGTTGAGGTAGGTGTTGTACACAGCGCCCGCCTCGTTGGTCAAGGCAAGGTTCATCAGGCTGTCCTTCAAGGGAGCCGCATCGTGCAGCGAGAAGCGGCAGCTGGTGATAATATCCGGCAGACCGCCGTTCTCCTCCAAAAACTTGTAAAAATCCAGATCGTTGTTTCCCACGATGAATTCAATATTTACATCCGGCAGCTGGGACTGGATATAAGGCGCATAGGTCTCGTACAGGCTTGTACTCCACAGATACACCTGAATGGTCTGAGCATCCTCCTGCTTTTCCACATTTTCGGCGGTTTTTGTTCCGCATCCGGTCAGTACAGATAGACCTATCACCAATGCCGCAAGTGCAGAAATAAGGCCGTGCAATGTTCTTTTGTTCATTAAATCGTTCTCCTCACAACTCTTGGGCAGCTGCCGTTCTGCGATCCCGAATACCACAAAAAGGCATTGATACAGCATGACAGAACTATAGGATAATTTTACCACCGCCATGATGGATTTTCAATAAAATTTCATATGTTGATTCATAAAAGCAGCGTGTCCGATTTCTTTGCGCCAGTCGATGCAGCTTTTTTGAACAGTATATATACCAACATATACAGTATGTAGTGTAACATTATAACAGAAGCATTTCAAGCGTTCATGCTTGTGAATACTGCTTATGTTCTATTATTATCCCTTGACAAAAAGGCAGCTTTGGCCAGTTGGGTTATTTTGCTCCCCGTGGCCCGAGCAGGCCCTGCGGGCCAACATCCACTGCCAGATCTCGCTGGCTCTCAACCGCATCTACACCGAGTGGTACCCCAGCAAGGGCTACAGTTTCAACATCACCAACTCCACCAGCTACGACCAATACTACGTCCATGGCCGGACGGTGTTCGACGTCATGGTGCGGCTGACGGACGACATCTTCAACACCTATATCCGCAAGACCGGCACCGTGAACCCCTACTACGCCGAGTACTGCGACGGAAAATCCGTCACCTGCCCCGGCCTCAAGCAGTGGGGGACAGTCACTCTGGCCAATCAGGGCCGCAACGCACTGAGCATCCTCAAATACTACTATGGCAACAACATCGAGATCATCCGCACCAACAACATCCAGTCCATCCCCCAGAGCTACCCCGGGAGCCCTCTGCGGCAGGGCAGCACCGGAGCGGCGGTGTTCACCCTGCAGCGGCAGCTCAACCGCATCACCAAAGACTATCCCTTCCTCGGCCTGCTGACGGTGGACGGCATCTTCGGCCGCAAGATGACCGAGACGGTCAAAAAGTTCCAGAAGACAGTTCAACCTCACCGCCGACGGCGTGGTGGGCCGCAGCACCTGGTATAAGATCAGCTATATCTATGTCTCGGTGAAGGACCTCGCCGAGCTGACCAGTGAAGGCGAGACATTCAGCGGCACCCTCTCGGACGGCTCATGGAACTTCGGCAGCAGCGTCCTCAAACAGGGTTCCACCGGCAGCGAGGTAGAGCAGGTGCAGTTCTGGCTGAGTACGCTGGCTCAGTATGAGAGCAGCATCCCCTCTGTCACGGTGGACGGCGTCTACGGCAGCGGCACAGCGGCGGCTGTCCGGGCGTTCCAGCGGCTCTACGGCCTGACGGTGGACGGCATCGTAGGCCGCACCACATGGACCGAGCTGTATGACCAGTTCCGCAGCATCCAGTCCGACAACGGCACCCCCAACGCCTACCCCGGCACCGCCCTGCGCCAGGGCAGCAGCGGCCAGAATGTCCGACTGGTGCAGTTCTGGCTGAAGATCGCGCGGACGGTCTATTCCAGTCTCAACAATGTCACCGTGGACGGCATCTTCGGCTCGTCTACCGCAGCGGCCGTGCGGCGGTTCCAGACCTACTTCGGCCTCACCAGCGACGGCGTCGTGGGCCGGACGACATGGAACAAGCTCTACGAAGTCTACAACGACATTGCCAACCGCCTGCTTTCGCCCAGCCTGCGGCCCGGCGAGTACCCGGGCGTGCTGCGCAATGGCTCCACCGGCACCGCCGTCCGGGAGCTGCAATTCTACCTCTACCTCATGAGCGCCTACCAGAGCAGCATCCCCTCTGTCTCCATCGATGGCCGTTTCGGCGCGGCCACTGAGGCCGCCGTGCGGGCCTACCAGCGGTTCGCCGGGCTGACGGTGGACGGCATCGTGGGCCGGAAGACATGGGGTTCGCTCTACGGCAAAGCGTCGGCCCTCCGCTCGTCCGGGCCGGTGGTCACCCTCAAGCGTCTCCCCTACCCCGGCACGCCGCTCACCGTCGGCACCGACAGCAGCGCCGTGCTCTACTACACCCTGCTTTTGCAGCGCATCGCCTACTACTACGACAGTGTAGCGTCCCCCGCGCTTTCCAGACAGTACACACAGGAGACCGCGGACGCCACCGCCAGCGCGCAGGAGCTTCTGGGCCTGCCCGCCACCGGCGTGGCAGACGCCGAGACGTGGACAGCAGTGGAAGCCCTGAGCTTACAGCTGGCGGCCTTCACCCCCAACCCCGACCGGCATCCCGAGCAGGGGCCGGACTACCCGGACCGGGCCATGAAGGAGGGCAGCGCAGGGCCTGACGTCAGCCTCATCGAGGGCTGGCTCAATGGCCGCTCCCAGCTCTACTGCGAGGAGGACTACGTCGCCGACAACGCTGTCTTCGGCCCGGAGGATACCGCCGCTGTGAAGGAGACGCAGCAGCGGGCGGGTCTTGAGCCAAACGGCGTCGTGGACCGGCCCACCTGGACCGCACTCCGCGCCCAGAGCCATACTGCCTGCGACAGCTGCACCGAGGAGGGATGAGAGATGGCACGCTTACTGGTCTATGACGCCTACGAGAATAAAGTCTACACCTATTCGAGCCTGCGCGAGAACGACCCCATGCCCTACAGCACCGGCAGGACTCTGACCGTGCGGGAGTTCCGGGGCAAATCGAACAGCCCGGTGCTCTGGACGACCATCGCGGCAATGGAAGCGTGGAACCTCACCCGCCGCAAATACGGCAGGGGCATCCCGGTGGGATACGCCTTCCGCCGCATCTGGGAGGGAGGCCACGGCACCCGCAGCCAACACTATGCCGGCGTGGCCTCGACGTGGGGCAGAGTCTCAGCCAGACCCAGCGCACCGCCATCTACAACGCTGCCCGCTCCACCGGGGCGTGGGGCTATGTCGAGCCGCTGAGCCAGACCCCCACATGGGTCCACTTCGACCGGCGCTACGGCACACCCGCCTGCAGAGGCACCACGGCAGGCTACCCCACCCTCCGCCGGGGCAGCCGGGGCTGCTACGTCATGATCCTCCAGGACGCCCTCTCGACGCTGGGCTACCACGACCGGGAACCGCATCGACGGCATCTTCGGCAGCCGGACGGGAAGAAGCTCTCAAGGGCTACCAGCGGCGCACCAGCCTGCGCGTCGACGGCGTCTGCGGCTGCAACAGCTGGAAAAAGATCTCCACCGCCGTGCTGGGCGTTGGACGAACCAAGACGACTATTGACTGATTTTATATATTATATAATCGTAGTGTAAAATAAAAAGGCTGCTGCAAAGTACAACCTCTCAGTCTCGCTATCGCTCGACAGCTCCCCTAGTAGGGGAGCCTCTGGCGAAGAGATGGGGCTTTCCGCCATGCCAAAGCCTCCCCTCGATAGGGGAGGTGGCACGGCAAAGCCGTGACGGAGAGGTTGCTTGCAGCGGCCTCTTATTTTTTTATCATTCAATCGTCCACCACAACATCCTCGCTGAGCACCTGTCCGATGGGCTTTGCAATGCACAGATCGGCCTCGGCGTCCGCATTGGTGGGCTGCATATTGATGACCACGAGGTGGTCGCCCCGGAAGTAACGGATGAGTCCCGCCGCCGGGTAGACCACAAGGCTGGTACCGCCGATGATGAGGGTATCAGCGCGGCGGATGGCCGAGACTGCGCCGGACAATACCTGCTCATCCAGCCCCTCTTCGTAGAGGACGACGTCCGGCTTGATGATACCGCCGCATTTGGGGCAGCGCGGCACACCGGTGCTGTTGGCGATGAAGTCCACATCGTAGAACGCGCCGCACTTGACGCAGTAGTTGCGCAGGGTGCTGCCGTGGAGCTCGTACACCGTCTTGGAGCCTGCCGCCTGATGGAGGCCGTCGATGTTCTGGGTGATGACGGCTTTCAGCTTGCCCTCCCGCTCGAGCTTCGCCAGACGCAGATGCGCCGCGTTGGGCTTTGCTCCCTTGACGATGAGCTTATCGCGGTAGAAGCGGTAGAACTCCTCGGGGCGCTCTTCCCAGAAGGTGTGGCTCAAGATCGTCTCGGGCGGGTAATCGTATTTCTGATGGTAGAGGCCGTCCACACTGCGGAAGTCCGGGATGCCGCTCTCGGTGGACACGCCCGCACCACCGAAAAAGACGATGTTCTGGCTCTGCGAAATGATTTTTTCCAACTTTTCAACCATATTCAACACCTCTTTTGTATCTATCGACGGAAATCAGTGCAAAATTTTATGTATTCTGCATCTTGTTTTTCACATTTCAACGGTCGTTTTCCGCAAACATCTGTCCCAGATGGGCGAAAATATCCTGTGGGAGCATCCCGTACTCGCCTTTTTGGCGGGCGGCACGGTCAGCGGCGGCACCGTGGAGCCAGACCGCACAGGCGGCGGCTTCGCAGGCGGACAGACCGCAGGCCAGCAGGGCCGACGTCATACCGGCCAGCACATCGCCGCTCCCGCCCCGGGCAAGACCGGGATTGCCGGTGGGGTTGACGCAGACGCGGCCATCCGGGGCGGCGACCACGGTCCGCGCCCCTTTCAGCACCACCACCGCATTCCACTGAGCGGCATACCGCCGGGCGACGCCCTCCCGGTCGGCCTGAACGGCCTCCACCGAAAGCCCCGTCAGCCGGGACATCTCCCCCGGGTGGGGCGTCAAAATCAGCTCTTTGGCCGGGCGCGGCAGTTCCTCACCCGCGTTCATGAGGCTGGCGGCGGCGTTGAGGCCATCGGCATCCAGCACGGCACTGCCCGAAAAGCCGGTGAGCAACTTCTTCACCAGCGTCCGCGTCTCGGCGGCGCGGGCCGTGCTCTGGGCAAGATAGCCCAGTCCCGGCCCGATGAGCAGGACAGTGGCCTTCTGCCGGAGGATGCGGGGGATGCTCTGGGGGGAGATGCCTCCTTCTGCCCCCGGCTCACAGGGGCAGAGACAGCATTCCGGCAGGCGTGCCGACACCGCCGCCAACACCGGCTCGACGCTTGCCAGTGTGACGATGCCCGCGCCG
>ENA-OQAY01000059-OQAY01000059.1-human-gut-metagenome-genome-assembly--contig:-NODE-59-length-25308-cov-0.755371_pt1 | contig 25308 bp, 25 predicted proteins | sample MGYA00242740_ERZ504537 | MGnify/ENA primary metagenome ERZ504537 (study PRJEB26092, sample SAMD00036272) | human gut metagenome | host: Homo sapiens | study: EMG produced TPA metagenomics assembly of... | reverse complement strand
TACTGCAGGGCTGAATTCCAATTACTAGTACATCGTTTTCGAAATAACTATACCACTCACTTGTCTGCGAATCCGATTGCACAGGTCTAAAAGCCTCAGCGTAGCCCGCTACGCCTGCGTTTTTATACCAGCACACTCGAATCCGCATCCTACGCGATTGGTATAGTTATTTACGAAACGATGTACTAGGATGTTTCTGGTTACTGTTCATATCTACTATCCCGCGAGGTGTGTGAACAGTAACACAACAGTAACTGTTTCTGTGCGTCCATGTAGATAAATAGATGACAAACCCTTCCCCCATATGTTATAATACAAAATTAGCAAACCCATCAATTATAGTATATAAGAAAGAACTCAGGAGGGAATTCCTTAATGATAGACCAGAGCAAAATCAGAAATTTCTGTATTATTGCACACATAGACCACGGCAAATCCACTCTTGCCGACCGAATCATCGAAATGACCGGCACTCTGACAGAACGTGAAATGCAGTCACAGGTACTGGACAACATGGAACTTGAAAGAGAACGTGGAATCACCATTAAATCTCAGGCAGTACGAATCGTATACAAGCCAAAGACGGCGAAGAATACATCTTCAACCTGATCGACACCCCCGGCCATGTAGACTTCAATTACGAAGTATCCCGAAGCCTTGCAGCCTGCGACGGTGCAATCCTGGTAGTAGATGCAGCTCAGGGAATCGAAGCCCAGACACTGGCAAATGTATATCTTGCCCTTGACCATGACCTGGATGTCCTTCCGGTCATCAACAAAATCGACCTGCCAAGCGCAGAACCGGATCGTGTGGTAAATGAAATCGAAGATGTCATCGGCCTTGAAGCCCATGACGCACCAAGGATTTCTGCCAAAACAGGACTTAATGTAGAAGAAGTCCTGGAACAGATCGTAACAAAGATCCCGGCACCTCATGGCGATGTAGATGCACCATTAAAAGCCTGATCTTTGACTCCATTTATGATGCATACAAAGGCGTTATCGTATTCTGCCGTGTCATGGATGGCCGTGTGAAAAGAGGCACCCAGATCCATATGATGGCAACAGGCTTCACCACAGAAGTTGTGGAAGTCGGATACTTTGGTGCAGGACAGTTCATTCCATGCGAGGAACTGACAGCAGGCATGGTAGGATACATCACTGCGAGTATTAAAAACCTTGGTGACACTCGTGTAGGTGATACAGTTACAGATAAGGAAAGACCATGTGCAGAAGCACTTCCGGGCTATAAGAAAGTAAATCCTATGGTATACTGCGGATTATACCCGGCAGATGGTGCCAAATACGGTGATCTGAGAGATGCTCTTGAGAAGCTTCAGCTCAATGATGCCTCTCTGTTCTATGAACCGGAGACATCCGTAGCTCTTGGCTTTGGTTTCCGATGCGGTTTTCTGGGATTGCTCCATCTTGAGATCATTCAGGAGCGTCTGGAAAGAGAATACAACCTTGATCTTGTGACCACAGCTCCCGGTGTTATTTATAAAGTATACAAAACTAACGGCGAAGTTATCAATCTGACAAACCCAAGCAATCTGCCGGATCCATCAGAGATTGAATACATGGAAGAACCAATGGTAAATGCCGAGATCATGGTAACAACTGAATTTATCGGTGCAATTATGGATCTTTGCCAGGAACGAAGAGGGCAGTATCTGGGAATGGATTATATGGAAGAAACACGTGCGCTTCTGAAATATAAGCTGCCGTTAAATGAGATTATCTATGATTTCTTCGATGCCCTCAAATCCCGCTCAAGAGGCTATGCTTCTCTGGATTACGAGCTCTGCGGATATGAGCGCAGTGAGCTTGTGAAACTGGATATTCTGGTAAACAAAGAAGAGGTGGATGCTCTTTCCTTTATTGTGCATGCAGATACAGCATATGAGAGAGGCCGTAAGATGTGCGAGAAATTAAAAGACGAGATTCCCCGCCAGCTTTTTGAGATTCCGATCCAGGCAGCTGTCGGAAGCAAGATTATTGCCAGAGAGACAGTCAGAGCCATGCGTAAGGATGTACTTGCCAAATGTTACGGCGGTGATATTTCCCGTAAGAAGAAACTTCTGGAGAAACAGAAGGAAGGTAAGAAACGTATGCGTCAGGTAGGCAATGTGGAGATTCCGCAGAAAGCATTTATGAGTGTATTGAAACTGGATGATAAATAAAGTATGAATGGTAACTATTCGGTAGCCTGCTGTCCAGATAACTGTGAAGGTACTGAACAGTTATCTGTGATAGTGCTCATTTCAACAGAAGGTTAAAATATTGAAGAAAATGATTAAGCGAAAAACAGTTATACTATGTATGTTATTGCTTGGAATTTCTGTCTCCGGATGTGGGAAAACCAGGGAGGTAGATGAAGCGTCCTCCAAAGTGATCCAGATCAGTGTTGCGCCGGAAGAGACAAGTCCCACTCCGGCACCGGATCAGGTAGCTTCCGCAGCAGTTACCACCAATGGTAATCTGACAATGGTAAATACGTATCTGGCAGAGCAGGATGCAGCAGGTATCTCATCTGCGGAAAGTTCAGACAGCCAAAGTGATGCCGACAGTACAGATAACAGTGTCGACTCAGCAGATAACAATGAGCAAGACAGCAGTACATCAGATACTGAGGAATAGAAAACAGGTCATAACAGGAGCAGATTACAATGGAGAGAAGGAATATCACAGATTCTCCCATGGAAATCTATATCCACATTCCATTTTGCATAAAAAAATGTGATTACTGTGATTTCCTTTCCGGTCCGTCAGGTCCAAAGGAGCAGGCTGATTATGTAGATGCTCTGCTTGAAGAAATCAATGCAGCAGAAGAAGGAAAAGGAAGGAGTGTATCCTCTGTATTTATTGGAGGGGGCACTCCTTCTGTTTTGGATGAGAGATTCATAGGAGAAATTTTAAATCATATAAGACGAAATTTTCAGATTGGGGATCATGCTGAGATCACCATAGAAGTAAACCCGGGGACTGCAGACAGAAACAAACTGCAGACATACAGAACATATGGAATCAACCGCCTGAGTATAGGCTTACAGTCGCCGGATGACAGGGAATTGAAAATACTTGGAAGGATCCACAATTATGAGCAGTTTCTGGAGACCTACAGAAGTGCAAGAGAGGCAGGGTTCGACAATATCAATATTGATCTGATGAGTGCGATCCCGGATCAGACTTATGAAGGATGGATCCACAATCTTCGCACTGTTGCAGGACTGGATCCGGAACATATTTCCGCATACAGCCTGATCATTGAGGAGGGCACACCTTTTGCATCGCGGACGCTGAAGCTGCCGGATGAAGATACGGAGTACAATATGTATGAGGCAACAGCCCAGATTCTGGGAGAATATGGCTTTGAGCAGTATGAGATTTCCAATTACGCAAAGAAAGGCAGAGAATGCAGACATAACGTGGGCTATTGGATCCGACAGGATTATCTGGGGTTTGGCCTGGGAGCTTCCTCCCTTTATGGAAAGGAACGTTTTGCCAATACACAGGATATGAAAAAATATCTGAAAAACAGCAGAACTCCGGAAAAAATAAGAGAAAAAGAGCCGCCCCTCACCAGAGAGGATGAGATGGCGGAGTTCATGTTTCTGGGACTTCGTATGACCAGAGGAATTTCAAAAGCTGAGTTTGAGCGGCAGTTTGGCAGTGAAATAGATGCAATATACGGGGATGTTCTGAGAAAATATAAGTCAATGGGACTGCTTTTGGAAGAAAACGGAAGGATTTTTCTGAGCAGAGAGGGAATCCACGTAAGTAATTCCGTTATGGCGGATTTTTTGCCGTAAACGCCTTGACGAACAAATGTTCCTGTATTATACTGATGCCATGAGGATTGCGGGGCAGCGAAACTGCGCACAATCCATGAATATCATAACATACGAAAAAGGTGTAACTGTCAAGGTAAGAAACAGTTATTATTTATAAATGAGAAACAGGAGGCCCACAATGGCAGCAGATACAACGAAGAAGCACTTTATCAGGATCAGAGGTGCCAATGTTAATAACCTTAAGAATTTAAGTGTGGATATTCCCAGAGATAAGTTTGTGGTATTTACAGGACTGAGCGGCTCCGGTAAATCTTCACTGGCTTTTGATACCATCTATGCAGAGGGACAGCGCCGTTATATGGAATCTCTCTCTTCCTATGCAAGACAGTTCCTGGGACAGATGGAGAAGCCGGATGTGGAGAGCATCGAAGGTCTGCCGCCGGCCATTTCCATTGATCAGAAATCTACCAACCGCAATCCCCGTTCCACAGTAGGAACAGTGACAGAAATCTATGATTATTTCCGACTTCTGTATGCCAGAGTGGGAATCCCTCATTGTCCGAAGTGCGGAAGAGAGATTAAGAAGCAGACAGTTGACCAGATGGTAGACAGTATCATGTCTTTTCCGGAGAGAACGAAGATCCAGCTTCTGGCGCCTGTTGTGCGGGGGCGCAAGGGAACTCATGCAAAGCTTCTGGAGCAGGCAAAGAGAAGCGGATATGTACGTGTGCAGATTGACGGAAACCTGTATGAGCTTTCCGAGGAGATCAGTCTGGACAAGAATATCAAGCATAATATAGAGATTGTGGTAGACCGTCTGATCGTGAAGCCCGGGATTGAGAAAAGACTCTCAGATTCCATTGAGACAGTGCTGGATCTGGCAGAGGGCCTTCTGATGGTAGATACTATGGATGGAAATATCCACAATTTCAGCCAGAGCTTCTCCTGTCCTGACTGTGGTATCAGTGTAGATGAGATCGAACCGAGAAGCTTTTCTTTCAATAATCCTTTTGGCGCCTGTCCGGACTGTCTGGGACTTGGGTATAAAATGGAATTTGATATTGATCTGATGATCCCGGATAGATCTCTGAGTATCCTGGATGGTGCCATTGTGGTCACAGGATGGCAGTCCTGCACAAATGAGGGAAGCTTTTCCAGGGCAATCCTGGATGCTCTTGCCAGAGAATATGATTTCAGCCTGGCAACACCTTTTGAGGAGTATCCGGAGAAGATACAGGACATTCTGATCAACGGAACTAATGGACATTCTGTAAAGGTTTACTATAAAGGGCAGCGCGGAGAGGGCGTTTACGATGTGGCGTTTCCGGGGCTGATCCGAAATGTGGAGCAGCGTTACAGAGAGACAGGCTCTGATGCCATGAAGCAGGAGTATGAATCTTTCATGCGCATTACTCCATGTAAAACCTGTAAAGGTCAGAGACTGAAGAAGGAATCACTGGCTGTGACTGTGGCGGATAAGAATATTTATGAGGTCACCAATCTTTCCATAGAGAAGCTGAAAGCCTTTCTGGCGGATATGCAGCTCTCCGAGCAACAGCAGCTTATCGGCAGACAGATTCTGAAAGAAATCAGGGCAAGGGTAAGTTTCCTGTCAGATGTAGGACTGGATTATCTTTCATTGGGACGTGCGACAGGAACTCTTTCCGGCGGCGAGGCGCAGAGAATCCGTCTGGCTACCCAGATTGGTTCCGGGCTGGTAGGAGTTGCCTATATTCTGGATGAACCGAGTATCGGACTTCACCAGAGGGATAATGACAGACTTCTTGGTTCTCTGATGAAACTGCGTGATCTTGGAAACAGCCTGATCGTTGTGGAGCATGATGAAGATACCATGCGTGCCGCAGACTGTATTGTAGATATAGGTCCCGGTGCAGGGGAGCATGGCGGACAACTGGTTGCCATGGGAACTGCAGAGGATCTGATGAAGAACGAGGATTCCATCACAGGAGCTTATCTGAGCGGAAAATTAAAAATTCCGGTACCTTTGGAGAGACGGAAGCCAACTGGTTTTCTTACTATCAAGGGAGCGGCAGAGAATAATCTCAAGAATATTGATGTGAAAATTCCCCTTGGGATCATGACCTGTATCACAGGAGTTTCCGGTTCCGGAAAGAGCTCTCTGATCAATGAGATTCTTTATAAACGTCTGGCAAGAGATCTGAACCGGGCAAGAGTGATTCCGGGAAAACATAAGGATATTCTGGGAACAAACCAACTGGATAAGGTTATCAATATTGACCAGTCACCTATTGGCCGTACTCCACGTTCCAATCCTGCGACTTATACCGGGGTATTTGACCAGATCAGAGATCTTTTTGCAGCAACAGCAGATGCCAAGGCAAAAGGATATAAGAAAGGACGATTCAGTTTTAATGTAAAGGGCGGAAGATGTGAGGCATGCAGCGGTGACGGTATTATCAAAATTGAGATGCATTTCCTTCCGGACGTATATGTACCATGCGAGGTCTGCAAAGGTAAGAGATATAACAGAGAAACCCTGGAAGTAAAGTATAAGGATAAGAATATTTACGATGTGCTGAATATGACGGTGGAGGAAGCACTGACTTTTTTTGAGAATGTTCCTTCTATTAAAAGAAAGATACAGACTCTTTATGATGTAGGACTTTCCTATATCCGGCTGGGACAGCCGTCCACAGAGCTTTCCGGAGGAGAGGCACAGAGGATCAAGCTTGCCACAGAGCTGAGCAAGCGCAGCACAGGTAAGACTATCTACATTCTGGATGAGCCTACCACAGGTCTGCATTTTGCGGATGTGCATAAGCTGGTGGAGATTCTGAAACGATTATCGGAGGGCGGTAATACAGTAGTTGTGATCGAGCATAATCTGGATGTGATTAAGACCGCAGATTATATCATTGATATCGGACCGGAGGGCGGAGACAAAGGAGGTACCGTAGTTGCTCAGGGAACTCCTGAGGAGGTGGCACAGTCACCGGTTTCCTATACCGGAAAATATGTAAAGAAATATCTGAAATAATCTTGAAATCATATTGCAGGACTTTCTTTTTAAATGGAAGTTGTATATAATAGAAGAGATTATTTATAGCAATTCTCGTAAATAATATATTTTGATCCGGCTTATCAGGATGTGAAGCCCTGTTGGACTGTTTTGATCGCATTATTTTATGGAGTTGTTATAACTAAACCGGATAAGTCCCCGGTAGAGACTGTAAAAAGTAATGATCAGTTGAAGGGGATGAGGAGAACGTAAGAACAGAAAGGGGATTTCCATGCCGACAAGTGATATTGGAATTGACCTGGGAACCAGGAACAGTCTGGCTTATTCTACAGGAAAGGGGCTTGTGCTAAATGAGCCTTCGATCGTAGTTTATGATAAAAATACAGAGAAGATACGTGCGATCGGTGAAGAAGCCCGTCTGATGGAAGGGCGCATTACTTCAGATATGGAGATCATCCGTCCCATCAGACAGGGCGTGATCGTTGATTATACAGTTACAGAGAAGATGTTGAAATACTTTATATCCAGAGCAATAGGAAGAAGAGCTTTCCGCAAGCCCAGGATCAGTATCTGTGTTCCCAGTGGAATTACAGAGATTGAGAAAAAGGCAGTGGAGGAAGCAACCTATCAGGCTGGTGCCAGAGATGTCTATATGGTGGAGGAACCTATAGCTGCGGCAATCGGAGCCGGGGTGGATGTGACCAAGCCCTTTGGAAATCTGGTCGTAGACATTGGAGCCGGAACTTCGGATGTTGCGGTTATCTCTCTTGCGGGGGTTGTGGTTTCCGCTTCTGTGAAAGTTGCAGGGGACACTTTTAATCAGGCTATACTGAACTATGTGAGAAAGAATCATGGACTTTTTATCGGAGAAGATATGGCAGAGAAGATCAAAATTCAGATTGGTACGGCTATAGAGGAATCAAATCCGAGAACAATGGAAGTAAAGGGGAGAAATGTGATCACCGGTCTGCCGAAGACAGTGACACTTACCTCAGAAGAAATACGTGTGGCGTTAAAGGATGCTACAAGCCAGATTGTGGAGACTGTTCATGGAATTCTGGAAAAGACACCGCCGGAACTGGCTGCGGATATTGTAGACAGAGGAATCGTACTTACAGGCGGCGGTGCCCTTCTTCATGGGATGGATACACTGATCGAGCAGAGAACCGGAGTAAGTACACTGACTGTGCAGGATGCAATGAGCGTGGTCGCAGTGGGAACCGGTAAGTATGCAGAGGTAATGGCACGTTTTGACGGATAAAGCAGGAGGTACTGCACAGTGCAGTGCCTTTTTGCGTTGTCAGAGGCTCAAAGAAGCAGGAGGTGTGGAGAAAAGCACATGAGTGAAACTGTCACAGGATACATAGATCATGTTATTTTCAGAAATGAAGATAACGGATATACAGTTATGGTACTGAAAGGTACAAAAAAAGAGGAAGAGCTGACCTGCGTGGGAAGTTTCCCTGCGATTACACAGGGGGCATCTATTGAAGCAACCGGAGTATATATCCATCATCCGGTATATGGCAAACAGTTTCAGATCAGTTCTTTTACAGAGAAGATGCCGGAGGATACATATGGAATAGAACGTTATCTGGGTTCGGGCGCCATCAGGGGAATCGGTGCTGCACTGGCTGCCAGGATCGTGCGGAAGTTTGGAGATGACACACTCCGTATCGTAGAAGAAGAGCCAGAGCGGCTTGCAGAGGTAAAGGGGATCAGTGAGAAAAAAGCCCGGGAGATCGCTGCGCAGGTAAGTGAGAAGGCAGAGATGCGAAAAGTAATGATCTTTCTGCAGAAATATGGGATTTCCCTGAACCTGGGCGCAAAGATTTATCAGAAATATAAGGAATCTGTCTATACGATCCTTCAGGAGAATCCTTACAGACTTGCGGAAGATATTTCCGGTGTGGGATTTAAGATTGCTGATGAGATTGCTGCCAGAGTCGGTATTCACGCAGACTCAGATTACAGAATCCGCAGCGGAATGCTGTATACTCTTCTGCAGGCTTCGGGAGAAGGACATACTTATCTTCCGAGGGAACAGTTATTTACAAGATGTGCCAGACTTCTGGGAGTGGATGAATCCTATATGGAGAAACATCTTATGGATATGGTTATTGACAGGAAGCTGGTGCTGAAAGAAAAAAGCGGAGAAACTATCGTTTATCCGGCACAGTATTATTATCTGGAACTGAACACTGCCAGGATGCTTAATGAACTGAATATTGTGTGTCCTGAGGATAAAGAGCTTGTCAGGCACAGAATTGAGCTGATCGAGAAAGAGACAGGAACTGTTCTGGATGAAATGCAGAAGAAAGCAATCACTGAAGCAGCGGATCATGGACTCTTTATTCTTACAGGAGGCCCCGGTACAGGTAAAACGACAACGATCAATGCGATCATCCGCTTTTTTGAGGGAGAAGGTGCAGAGATTCGGCTGGCTGCACCTACCGGACGTGCTGCAAAGAGAATGACAGAGACTACCGGATATGAGGCGCAGACAATTCACCGTCTGCTGGAACTGAATGGAATGCCGGAGGAAGAGAGGGACGGGCATTCAGCTAAATTCGAGAGGAATGCACAGAATCCGCTGGAGGCAGATGTGATCATTATTGATGAAATGTCTATGGTGGATATTCATCTGATGCATTCTCTTCTTCTTGCAGTGGTAGCAGGAACCAGACTGATCCTTGTGGGGATGAGAATCAGCTTCCGAGTGTAGGCCCGGGCAATGTGCTGAGAGATATTATCCGAAGCAGATGTTTCCCTGTAGTGGAACTGACTAAGATATTCAGACAGGCATCAGAGAGTGATATTGTTGTAAATGCTCATAAGATAAATAAGGGAGAACAGGTTCAGATCAATAATAAGAGCAGGGATTTCTTTTTTCTGAAGAGATATGATGCAGATATCATTATAAGAGTAGTGATCGCGCTGATCCAGGAGAAACTGCCGCGCTATGTAGATGCCAAACCCTTTGAGATACAGGTACTGACACCTATGAGAAAGGGACTTCTGGGAGTAGAGCGGCTGAATCAGATCCTGCAGAGATACCTGAATCCGCCGGAAGACGGGAAATCCGAGAGGGCGGTTGGAGACCGGCTGTTCCGCACAGGGGACAAGGTCATGCAGATCAGAAATAATTATCAGATGGAATGGGAAATCCGGGGACGATATGGGGTTGTCATTGAGAAAGGCGTGGGAGTATTTAACGGAGACACCGGAATCCTCAGGGAAATCAATGAATTTGCTGAGACAGCAGAAGTGGAATTTGAGGATGGACGTTTTGCAATGTACTCGTTCAAACAGCTGGAGGAACTGGAACTTGCATATGCTATTACAATCCACAAGTCTCAGGGATCTGAGTATCCGGCAGTCATACTTCCATTGCTTTCCGGACCACAGATGCTTTTAAACAGGAACCTTCTTTATACCGCAGTTACCAGAGCAAGAAAATGTGTGACGGTTGTGGGAAACGAGGAGACCTTTGCAGAGATGATACGCAATGAAAAACAGCAGAAGAGATACAGTGCACTGGATGAACGGATCAGAGAACTGAGTGAGACTACAGGGGATAATAATACAGATGGTGAAGAATGATATTGCAGACTGTGATCTGATGACTGAATAATAACAGAGAAAAAATTTATTCCGATAATATGAAAAAAACAGAAATACAGAGGATAGCAAAACAAAGAGTAAAATAGTGGAAGGAAATGGAAATGAAACGGTTTCTGAACATGGTTGCTGATATTTTTTACCCGAGATGCTGTCCGGTCTGTCAGAAAATACTGGCAGATCAGCGAAGGATGATCTGTCCGGAATGCGAGAAAGAACTTCGTCCGATTGGTCATCCCAGATGTTATAAATGTGGAAAACCCATAGAAACAGGGGAATACTGCAGAGACTGTCAGAAACACAGGCATATGTATGAACAGGGAAGAGGTATTTTTGTTTATGATGGCATAATGAGAAGATCTGTTACCAGATATAAGTACTATGGATGCAGAGAATACGGTGATTTTTACGCCAGAGCAATGTATCGATATGCACAGAAAGAATTGCGGGAATGGAAGCCGGATCTGATCGTGCCGGTTCCGGTACACAGGTCGAAGGAGCGGCAGAGAGGTTTTAATCAGGCTGCATATCTGGCGGAGAAACTCGGTCATTATACCGGGATTTCCACAGATGTCAATATTGTGCAGAAAGTTTTAAAGACAAAGTCGCAGAAAAAACTGAATGCTTTGCAGAGAAGAAAAAACCTGGAAAAAGCGTTCTGCGTGACCGGAGATGTCAGGGGAAAGAATATCCTGGTGATAGATGATGTGTATACAACAGGAAGTACGATCGATGCAATGGCCGGATGCCTGAAGAGAAAAGGTGCCGGAAATGTTTATTTTCTTACGGTTTGCATAGGCAGGAGATAAGAAAAAACACTTTTCATACATAATGATATATGTTACAATTAATCTGTATGATTATATGAATGATATCAGGTTGTTGCTGAGAACAGAGTGAACAGTAATAGCGGATTATAGCAAAAGGAAAAGCATACAGTAAGGAGTAATTTATGTTAAATGAAGAGAAGATAAAAATCATGAATAAACTTGCCATGTATGAACAGGGTGAAGGAAAGAAATATCTTCCGGTCAGCAGGTACTACCGTAGTGATTATATCGGACTTGCCATGATTAAGAATTTTTTCCTTGTTACGATTGGGTATTGCCTGATTCTGGCCGGTATCGCAGCATATTTTGCTGAATATCTGATAGATAATGTTCATAAGATGAACCTTGTTTCACTGGGCGTGGAAGTTATTCTGGGGTATGTGGCAGTGCTGGTACTGTTTTCTGTCCTGACATATATCCAATATACGGTGAAATACCATAAAGCAAAGAAAAGTGTGAAAAATTATTATGAAGAACTTACACAATTAAGTAAAATCTACGGTCGCGAAGATAAAAAATCTTCAGCCAGAGGAGTTACAGGAGGATATAAAAAATGACAGCATTACTCGAATAAACACGAATAAAGAATTTATACAGCCAGTATGAGATTTATATCCTGCCTGTCTTACGTTTCGTTCTGGCAATGGTTTATTTCATATGGATCAATACCAATATGGGATATATGAAGCAGATCGATAATATATTTATTGTTCTGATCCTTGCACTGATCTGTTCCATTCTTCCTTCAGGTGTAATGATTTTTGTAGGATTTGCCCTGATGGTCGCACATGGTTATGCACTGGGGATTTAGAAGTTGCAGGTTTTATGCTTGTGCTGATCCTGTTTATGGCAATTCTCTTCCTGAGATTCAGTTCAGACAATAATTTAGTACTTGTATTTACACCGCTTTCCTTTGGGTTCAGTGTTCCGACGCTTCTTCCTATCGGAAGCGGACTTTTGTGCAATGCGTTTTCTGCACTTCCTGCAGGCTGCGGAGTGATTATTTACTATTTTATCCGTTTTATACGTGTACAGCATAAACTTCTGGAAAACCCGGATGTTGCCATAGCTGACAAATTAAAACTTCTGACAGATGGAATCGTGCAGAACTGGGGAATGTGGATCACAGTGATTGCCTTTATCGCAGTGATTCTGCTGGTGAATCTGATACGTACCCGCTCTTTTGACTATGCATGGAGAATTGCCATTATTGCAGGTGGAGTTGTGTATGTTCTGATGATTATTGCAGGTGGATTTTATTTTAGACTGGATATTGATGTTGTTACGCTGATCATTTATACAGTGATCTCTGTGGTGATAGGATTACTTCTTGAATTCTTTGTATTTGGTGGTGACTATACCCGTACCGAGAGACTGGAATATGAGGATGATGAATATTATTATTATGTAAAAGCAGTGCCGAAAGCCTGTGTCACAACATCTGAAAGAAGTATAAAGAAGATTAACGGAAGTTCCGCAAAGGATGAAAGACCGGCACAGGATAACGTTGTTTCTTATGCGAATCCTATTTTTCATGGTGATGAGAAAGCAGTGACGACAGATGAGGCTGCAGCACCTGTAGAGAGAAAGAAAGATATTGACAGCGTGGATTTTGAGAAGAAACTGGAAGAATCATTAAAAAAATCTGTAAAAAGCAGTTTCCGGTAACGATGAGACATACGAGCCAAAATTCCATTGCCGCAGGCAATCTGGAATGAATTTTGGCTACGTTACTGTGAACGGAGTGAACAGTAACACAAAATCCACTGAAAACATTTTCAACGATAAGATATATAAAAATGATAAGGAAAGGAGAGCCATATGCAGGATTTTTCAGGAAATTTGATAGAAACATTATCAAGACTGGCATTTCCTAAGATTGGGATTATAGATATCATACAGATTGCACTGATCGCTTTTTTTGTATATCAGTTCATGGTATGGATCAAATATACTCATGCATATACACTTCTGAAAGGAATACTGGTCGTTCTCCTCTTCATTCTGATCGCGTATATTTTCAGGATGAATACGATTCTGTGGATTTTTTCAAATCTGGCAAGTACACTGATCGTAGGTGTGATCGTTATTTTTCAGCCGGAGCTCAGAAAAGTTCTGGAACAGCTTGGACAAAAGCGGATCATGGCTTCACTGATACCTTTTGATGCAGGTAAAGAGGTGAAGGAAAGATTTACGGATAAAACCATCAGTGAGCTGGTCAAAGCATGTTTTGATATGGGAGAAGTTAAGACCGGAGCACTGATCGTAATTGAGCAGAATGAGCTGCTGACCGATTATATAAGAACAGGTATTAATCTGGATGCAATCCTTACCAGTCAGCTTCTGATCAATATATTTGAACATAACACACCACTTCATGACGGAGCTGTTATTGTAAGAGAGAACAGGATTGTGGCTGCAACATGCTATCTTCCACTGTCTGATAATATGGAACTGAGCAAACAGCTTGGAACGCGGCACAGGGCAGGTGTGGGGATCAGTGAGCAGACAGATTCTGTTACGATCATTGTATCAGAGGAAACCGGTCAGGTATCTGTAGCGCAGGGAGGAAAGCTGACCAGAAGTGTAAACAGTGCAAAACTCAGAGAAATCCTGGTCAGAGCGCAGAATAAGCAGGTTGTAGACAACAGCAAACTTCGCCATTTACTGAAAGGAAGAGTGAAGCATGAAGAAGCGAAAAATAACAGATAATATACCTCTGAAAATCATGTCTGTCGCAATAGCTGTTGTGCTATGGCTGATCGTTGTAAACATAGATAATCCGACAGGAACCAATTACTATACGCTCAATGATGTGGAACTGATCAACAAGGAATATGTGGAATCTTCAGATACCATCGGTAAGATGTGTATGCCGGAACAGAACCAGGATTCCATAAAAGTTGCGATCACTGCAACCAAGAAGATCAGAGACAAGATCAAAGTCACAGACATCTCTGCGGTAGCTGATCTTCAGCAGGCGGTAAGCCTGGATACAAATCCGGTTATGGTTCCTATTACCGTTACCTGTTCTGTACCGGGGGTATCTCCCAGTGATATCAAAGTTACTCCTCAGAATCTCAGTGTAAATCTTGATGAAAAAGAGACACAGGAGTTTGTGGTAAATGTCAGCAGAGGTGATACGAAACCGGGCAAAGATTATGAAGTAGGAAGTCTGACTGCCAGTCCGGAGAAAGTAAGGATTACAGGCCCGAAGACGCTGATCAATAAAATAGATAAGGTAAATGCTTCCATTGAACTGGATGGGAATACAGAGGATTTTACACAGGATGTAAACCTTACGATCATTGATAAGAATCAGGAGGTACTTACTGATTCTGAAATGAATTCATTGCGGATTGAGAATAATGCAAAAGTAACAGTGACTGCAAAATTATGGAAAATCCGTCAGGGAGTGCAGATATCTGCAGATTATGTAGGGACACCGGCTGAAGGATATCAGGTTGGGGCTGTGAGAACAGTGCCGGATACGATCAGTGTAGCAGGCAGTACAGAAGGTCTTGAAAGTCTTGCGGATAATAATAATGTGATCACTATACCGGAAGACAGTATTGATATTTCCGGTGAATCCGAAGATGTGGAGAAAAAAATCAGTCTTACGAATCTTCTGCCGGACAATGTGAAACTTACCAGTGACTCCAGTGAAGATGTATGGGTGACTGTAAGTATTCTTCCGGCCGGAAGCAGAGAGTTTGAATTTCCGACTAAGAATATAGAGGTTAAGAATAAGCCGAAAGATCTGCAGGTAACATTTGAGACTGCGCAGATAGAAGTGAGAATCAAATCAGATAACAAAGATCTGGATGATCTGAATAATGACAAAGACATTAAGGCATCTATAGATCTGGATGGCAAAAAAGAAGGAAGTTATGAAGTCCCGGTTGAGATAGTCTTGCCGGATGGTTATGAGACAGTGGAAGATGTGACTACGGAAGTAGTGATTTCATCAGGGACTGCTGTTGATGACAGTAAGGAAAACAAGGAATAAAAGAATTCTCCACTTACAGAAGGGGTAGTAACAATATAAGAGGAACAGTGAAATGGTCAGTAAAAAAGTGACAGTTAAAAATCCCACAGGTCTTCATCTGAGACCTGCGGGGGATTTTGTGCAATGAGGCAATGAAATACCAGTCACAGATAACATTTGTCTACGATGGGGGCATGGCAAATGCAAAGAGTGTACTGAGTGTACTTGGTGCATGCGTAAAATGCGGAAATGAGATAGAACTTACCTGTGAAGGTGTTGATGAACAGGAAGCCCTGGATCATCTTGTTGCTGCTATTGATAGCGGCCTTGGCGAGTAGAAAGCTGCTGTGCACAAACAGAGTGAACAGTAACCATAAAGTAACATGAATAAAAGAGGAGGAACTTATTGTGAAAAGAAGATTAGTTGCGGTTACATTGAGTCTTATTATGACAATGGCAACTGTCAGTGAAGCAGGTGCTGCTGCATTTACTTCACCTGATACAGCTCCGGCTGTTGCCACACAGACAGATGCAGAAGAAGTAAATGTTACAGAAGAAACTTCTGAAACAGAAGCAGACGCTTTTTCAGATGGAGATGATGGGACAGCAGTACCATCACAGGAACAGACAGACGACGCATTTACAGCGGGAACGGATACGGCTGCTGCATTGCCGGACGAGACGCCGTCAACAGCAGATGCTACGGATGCCGTTGGAGCCGCTGTAGTGAAAGCTGAGGACTGGGTAAGCACAGAGAATGGCTTTAAACTGCGCAAACCTGCAAAAAATCAGGATACAGCAAATACAGATGATCAGAAAGCAGCAACAGCAGCACTACCCGATGAGGAGATGCTGTCTGAGACTGACGGATTCTCAGGAGATCAGACAGAATCATCTGAAACAGCAGTGGCTGAAACAGATACAACAGCTGTGACAGCAGAGGTTACAGCAATGGAAACACCAGCAGCAACGGATACAGTGTCTGTAACAAATGAAGAATTTTATACAGTGGCAGACGGAATTGTAAAGATCAGCACAGAGTATAAAGGGGAAACCCATACAGGATATTATCTGTTTGATGAAGAGGGAATCCTTGTAACTGGACAGGCTGAGGTAAAAGAAAATCTTCAGCTGATGAAGAACCGACATCAGATGCAGCTCAGTCAGCAGGAGAAGATGCCGCAGGGGAAGAAACAGAAGCCCAGGCAAATCAGTCTTATTTTACAACTGCAGATGAGGCTGTTGTTTATACCGGATGTGAAGGAGAAGCGATAACTCCATATACATCTACAGTAGGCCAGCAGGAGAAGAGTGTATGGAAATGGACAGGAACATATTTCCAGTACTACGATGAGAATGGTAATCTGGAGACAATTGCACAGCTTGAAGCGAAAGCAAAAGCAGCAGGTACATATACCGGATATTTCAAGATCAATGAGGATTATTACTGCCTTGATTCTGAAGGTAAGCCACAGACAGGAGAGATCACCCTCACAGTTAACGGCGAATCAAACCTGTATTATTTTGATCCTGCAAGCAGCGACATTCCCGGAAAAATGTTCCACAATGGATGGCTTCGTTCAGATACCACTAAGGGAGAGCGCTGGCTGTATTTTAAAAAGGGAAATGTTCCGGCAGACATCGGTAAATATTATAAGCGTGGCGTAGTTGCCACAGCTATCCCGGAGAAAGGAACCGGAGATTACTTGCTGGATGCCAATGGATATGTTCTGAAATCAGTGATGAAGAAGGCTCAGAATGGTGCATATTACTGTACCGACAGTAACGGCCAGATTTATAGAAATAAACTTGTAAAATACGGCAATTTCAGATATTATTTTGGCTCAAACGGAAAGCGGGCAACCTGGACAAAGAGATGGGCAAAAGCAGGCGATCATTACTATTACTTTGGAAGTACTCCGGGTCGTGTTGTTGAGAAACATGGCTGGCAGAAACTTGTCAGCACCAGTGGCAAATTCCTTGGCTGGCTGTATTTTGATTCCAAGGGAAATCATTATACGGATAAGTGGACTTCCGCAGGTTATTATTTTAAACCATCAGGAAAGCTTGCAAGCGGTTTGACAGAAATCGATGGAAAGAAATATATATTTGAATCATCTACATCCGCAGAACACAAAGGTAAAGTATATAAGAGCACAATGGTGCGCTATAAAAAGAAATGGTATATCGCATCTTCTAAGGGAAGCCTGTATAAGAGCGGATGGAGAAAATACAGCGGCAATTACTATTATCTTAAAGAATGTGTGGTTCAGACAAATCAGTTTATGAAAAAGAATGGAGTAAACGGTTATCTGGATGCAAACGGTAAATATACAAGAGGATGGGTAATTGTAAGTAATGCTAAAAACCTGGTGAGATATATCGATCCGTCAGGAAACGGATTTGCAAGAAATAAGAGTATGAGAGTTAATGGAATTCTGTATTACTTTGACAGTAACGGATACCGTATCACTGATCTGACAAACAGATACAGAGGACCGTATTCTGTTCAGGTGGACAGAGTAAACGGAGTTATGACTGTTTATGCTGATTCAGCCAGAACAATTCCTGTTAAGACGATCAGGGTATCTGTAGGTTTAGCAGGAACACCAACTCCGACCGGTAACTTTACACTGAGCAGAAGCCTGAGGTGGCAGCCTCTTATGGGACCATCCTGGGGACAGTATGGAACTCATGTAGACGGTGCCGGACAGGGAGGAATCTTTGTTCATTCTGTAGCCTGCGGCCAGGCAAACTCATATAATCTTCCGGCAGTAGAGTACAATAAGCTTGGATCTCCCGCATCACATGGATGTATCAGAACCTGTGTGGCAGATGCGAAGTGGGTTTATGAGAACTGTAATGGCGCACCGATCAGTATTATTGATGGTAAATATAAAGCAGATGATGCAATGAAAGGACCTCTTGGAAAGAAAGCACTGACTCCGTTAAGAGGAGCTGCTAATTTTGATCCTACAGATCCGGCTGTCTGATCCGGATATTTCTGCCAGGATAAATAAACATAATTGCTTATAGAAACGAAATATGCAAAACGGCTGCACAGAGCAAGAAATGTGCAGCCGTTTTTGGGTATATATCAGGGATTATCTTGCGAAAATGTAATATAGTGTGTATAATATGTTAATAGTATTGTAATAAAATGGACGTTTATTAGAAGACAGGAGTAGAAAGATGAAAAGAGTTTTTTTAAAAATCAGAAAAAGGCTTATTGTTGGTTGTCTGGCAGCTGCGATAGCTGTAGCGCAGCCTGTAAGCTCTGTTTTTGCAAATCCGCATTATGACAGACGTGATACAGTGCTGAGGAGGAATTTATTTATTCTGCAAGAACTTCCGGTACAGAGTCATCAAGAAAAAAAGTGAACTCCAAAGCATGGAAAAAGATCAACGGTGTCTGCTATAACGGAAGTGGTAAAATCATTCCGGGTGCGATAACCAGAGGCATGGATGTCTCTGAATGGCAGGGCAATATTGACTGGAAACAGGTGAAGAAGTCTGACATAGATTTTGCGTTTGTCCGGATCTCCTATGGCCTGACTCACGAAGATTATACCTATGATGAGAATATGACAAATGCAGAACTTGCCGGAGTACCCACGGGCACCTATGTGTACAGTACAGCCTTATCGACAACTACCGCATTAAAGGAAGCACAGCTTGCCATCAGCAAAATGCAGGGTTACAAGGTTTCCTATCCGGTCGTATATGATCTGGAGTACGCAAAAGCAAGTAAGCTCTCTGCAAAAACAGTCTCAGAGATGGCACTGACCTTCTGCAATGAAGTGCGCAGGGCCGGATATTATCCAATGGTTTACTGCAATACCAACTGGTATGATAATTACATAGACTGGTCCTTATTATCAGGAGTGGATGTATGGATCGCAAGATATGGGGACACGATTCAGGCACCTGATAAGGAACGGTACAATTATACAATATGGCAGTCCACAGACGGTAACCGGGAAAGCGGACTGAACAGTACCAGCGGGCTGGTAGCAGGAATTCCTGCAGGCAATGATGTTGATATGGATTTTGGCTATGTGGACTATACAAAGAAAATTACGCCGAGATGGAAATCTCTGGATTCCTATGTTCCGGCAATGAAACCCGATACAGGTAGCAACGATGGAAGCCAGGAACAGACAGGACTTCATCAGGAAAATGGAAAATACTATTATGTCAATGAAAATGGCGAACGTGTGTCAGATCAGTGGGTAACTGTAAATGGAAAGACCTATTATATCAGTTCTGATGGTTATGCTCTGATGGGAATGAAGAAAGTAGACGGGAAATATTACTGGTTCCATACAAAATCCGGATATATGTTTAAAAACCGCCGCGTGACCAGATCTACCGGCGATATCTACTATTTTGGAAGCGACGGTGTACGCTGCGAGAATGGAATGTACAAAATCAGGGAAAAAAGTGGGGAGCACACCTATTATTTCCAGAAAAACGGAAAAGCGTATAAAGGATGGCTGACACTGAATGGTAAAAAATACTATTTTTACAAAGGCAGTTCCGCACTTTCCGGTACGCGTGCCGAGAACATTACACTGACCAGTTCCAACAGGATTGTATCTGTGTTTGATGGAAATGGAGTGTGTACCAGACAATATAAAAAGCGGTAAAAAATATTGAAACATATAAAAAGATCCTGTAGCTGTGGCACTGATGGAAATTCTGCAACAGCTTCGGGATCTTTTTATGAAATTGCCGTAATTAAAGCGTATAGATCAGGATACCTGCAATGATGATCAGGTTTCCCATGATTTTTCCTTTCGTGATTTTTTCCTTCAGAATGAATGAGAGAGAAGCAGGACAAACACATAGGCGGCAGTATCAATGACAGGACCATAGCGCATATCTACTTTTGTATAACACCATGTATTGAGGAGGAGGATCAGCATATATATGGTGTATGAGAGAATCACCCGGAAATTGAGATATTCCCTGATTCGGTTTTCGTATCTGATATTTGCGCTCTGTTTCAGAAGTATCTGTGAAACAGCGGAAAAAAATGTTCCGCTCAACATGATTAAAATAAATGTTCTATTCATATCTCTGCACCGTCCATACTCCAAATAAAACCACCAGAATACCTATGATATTCTGAATGGAAAGATTTTCATGAAAGATCAGCACTGCCCATATCTGCGACCACAGAAGATAAACACTTTTATTGGCATAGGCAGTAGACAAAGAGAATTTCTTGATGACCTGCTGCCAGGTGATGGCGTAGATTCCGCAGTTGGCTACCATCAGAAACAGGAACAGGTAAAGCAGAGGACTGCTGAGACCATGTTTATTATACTGAACAGATGCAGCTTTGGAAAAAACACTTGTCAGTGAAAACAGCAGGATATTCAGATGAAGTTGTATGTAGTCTTTGAGTTTTGACATAATACCTCCGGGCGATAATGGTATTTTACGGATTTCGTCCAATAGAGCGTGTTTGAAAGCTGTCGGACAGTAACTATTTTACATAAAAAAGCAGGGAAGTCAAGGTTTGTGCAGCAGGAATCTTGAAAAGAAATGTTGAAAATGATATGATAAAAATGATTGCAAAAAGATGAAAAGAGAAAGGAAAAGCATATGAGCTATATTCAGTGGTTGTTCCTGTATATAATTCTGAACATACACTGGGAGAACTATATACCCGTTTGGAGAAAGTATTCCGGGAAACTCTTAAAGAAGACTTTGAACTGATCCTGGTAGATGACGGATCAAAGGACAGATCTTATGAGATCATGACGGAACTCAGAGAAAAGGATCACAGGGTACGGATCATACAGATGGCCCGTAACTTCGGACAGCATCCGGCACTTCTGTGCGGATTTGCACATGTAAAAGGAGAGTTTGTGGTAACAATGGATGATGACCTTCAGCATCAGCCGGAGGAACTTCCGAAGATGGTCAGAACCATGCAGGAGAGACCGGATGTGGATGTTATCATTGCAAGCTATGAAGGAAGAAAGCATGGTCCGATACGCAAACTGGGAACGAAGTTTCTGTATGGGCAACTTCAAAGATGCTGGGAAAAGATCCGGATCTTCAGATCACCAGTTACAGGCTGATCCGCAGATTCCTTGTGGATGCCATGGTAAAAACAAATACATATCTTCCACAGATTGGAAACCTTCTAATCAGGAGTTCTAACCGTATTATTAATGTTCCGGTTCAGCATGCAGACAGAGCTTACGGAAAAAGCGGTTATTCCTTTAAGAGACTGCTGAAAGATCTGATTTATGATATCACGACACATACTGCATTTCCCCTTCTGCTGGTGAGAAATATCGGAATTGTCAGTTTCCTGATAAGTGCAGTTCTGGCGGTCTGTTATCTGGTAAGATATTTTACACTGGGCATATCTGTGCAGGGCTGGACTTCGCTGATGCTGGTTATGCTGGCGTTTTTTGGACTGATTTTGTTATCAATCGGAATTATGGGAATCTATTTAATGAACATTCTTAATGAGGCAAAAAAATGCCCCATTATGTAATACGTCGGGAGGATACGGACGAATAATGAAGGAAATTGGCGGATATTTTCAGCTGGAAGAGATGCCGGGAGAGGAATATTATCCTGACCTGTACAGGGTCAATCTTGGAAGAACCGCACTGCTGTGGCTTTTGAAGAGCCGCAGGTGCAGGAAAATCCTATTACCGTATTTTCTGTGTGAATCAGTGGTGCATACCTGTCAGGAAAATCAGATAGAGACAGAATTTTATCATCTGAATGAGAAACTGGAAGTTCTGTATCCGAAAGAACAGCTTCCGGAAGGGGAATATCTTTATCTGGTTAATTACTATGGTCAGCTGTCTGATTCCCGGATATCAGAGTATAAAAAGATTTACGGAAACATCATAGTGGACCATACCCATGCATTTTTTCAGAAACCATTAAAAGGGATAGATACACTGTATTCCTGCAGAAAATTCTGGGGTGTCAGCGATGGCGCATATCTGTCAACAGATGCCAGCCTGACAGAAAATAAGACTGTCGATTATTCTGCAGAGCGTATGAAACATATTCTGGGGCGTTATGAGCATAATGCCGGAACCTACTACAAAGATATGCTGGAAAATGCGGCAAAATATGACGGGATGGAGCTTCGGCAGATGTCAAAGCTTACACAGAATCTTCTGAAAGCTGTGGATTATGACAGAGCAAAGAAAAAAAGGGAAGAAAACTACCGGATTCTCGGAGAACTGCTCCCATCGGAAAGTATATTTCATCAGACTGTGCCGGAGGGACCTTTTGCATATCCGTATTTCCACGCTGATGGAATGAAACTTCGCAGATATCTTGCCGAAAAGAAGATATTTGTGCCGACTTACTGGAAAAATATAATTGAGAACTCTGAGACAAAAAGTCTGGAATATACCTGGGCTGCCAATATTCTTCCGTTGCCCTGCGATCAGCGTTACAGTGTGGAGGATATGAAATATATGGCTTCGGTTGTCAGAGAATGTGAGGAACGGATATGAAACATAAAGTGTTGATTCTGGGAACGCTCGGAGAATTTACAGAGCTGGTAAAGAAAGCAAAAGAGAAAGGTTATGAGACTGTTGTGTGCGACGGATATGCAGATGGTATTGCCAGAACGTATGCAGATAAGGCTTATACCATTCCTGTAACAGATGTAGATGCTATTGCCCTGATGTGCAGGGAAGAAGGTGTGGATGGGATCATCACATCATTTTCAGATCTGCTCCTGGAGTGTATGGTTAAAATTGCAGACAAAGCAGGACTGCCCTGTTATCTGAAACCGGAACAGCTTTCCTGGTACAGGGATAAATCGGCATGCCGGGATGTTCTGGACAAGCTTGGACTGCCGGCACCGGGATTTCGGAAAATATCTGTGGAACTGCTGAAACAGGGATCAGAAGAAGAAATACAACAGAGTATTGCAAATCTGCAGTATCCTCTGATCAGTAAACCTCTGGATAAATATGGTTCAAGAGGAATCTTTATTATTCATCATTCAGATGAAGTCAGAAAAAAAGCCCTGCAGACAGCGGAATATACGGACTGTCAGGAAATTCTGGTTGAGGAATACAATGACGGTTATGAGTTTAACATGATGACATGGGTAATGGATGGGAAAGTCAATGTGATCAGTATTGCGGATCGTGAGAAAACGGAAATGGAAGAGGGAATGCTTCCGCTCAGCACACGAAATGTTTATCCATCCCGTTTCCTGGCGGAGGTCGAAAAAAGTGCCACAGATATTCTGCAGAATTATATCCGCTATACCGGACAGACGGAAGGTGCATTATCCATGCAGTTTTTCTGGAAACCTGGCAGGGGCATTCAGGTATGTGAGATTGCAGGACGTTTCTTTGGATATGAACATGAGCTGACAGATATGGTTTATGGATTTCAGACAGAGGAACTGCTGCTGGATTATCTTTATGAAAAAGACCGGATAAAGGAGATGTTTGACCGTCATGATATTTATCATCCGGTAAAATATGGGGCTGTACTGTATTTTCAGGGACGACAGCTTCAGATTGCAGATCAGACGGCAGCCTGTGAGCTTGCAAAAGAAAAATGCGTTGTAAAACCCTGGATTTTTTATAAAGAAGGCGAACGTGTGATAGAATATGGGCCGAATCCATATCTTGCATTGTATTATATAGAAACAGAAAACCGCAGGCAGCTGGAGCTGGAGACTGAGAAATTTTTCAGTGAGATGAGTATCCGGGATCCGGAGGGAAGAGAAGTTGCCTACAGAAATAAGATACCGGAATATGAGAAGGAAAAGAAAACAGATGATTGATTTTAACAGACCTGCTTTTACAGGCAGGGAATTTGATTACATACGTGATGCGGTACAGAGAGGAATGCTCTGTGGGGATGGAGAATATACGAAAAGATGTTCTCAGTGGATGATGGATAAATTTCATGTAAATCATGTAATGCTTACCACATCCTGTACCCATGCTCTGGAGATGGCAGCCCATCTTTGCGACATTAAGCCCGGTGATGAGGTGATCATGCCGTCCTATACATTTGTTTCAACCGCAGATGCCTTTGTATTAAAGGGAGCAAAGATTGTATTTGTTGATATCAGACCGGATACAATGAATATTGATGAGAAACTGATCGAGGCGGCAGTGACTGAGAAAACAAAAGTGATCGTCCCGGTCCACTATGCAGGGGTTGCCTGTGAGATGGATACTATTATGGAGATTGCAAAAAAATACAATCTGAAGGTTGTTGAAGACGCTGCGCAGGGAGTAGATGCCTGTTATAAGGGAAAAGCTCTTGGTACCATTGGAGATTTTGGGTGTTACAGTTTCCATGAGACAAAGAACTATACTATGGGAGAGGGCGGTGCAATCCTTTTTAACAGGGATGAATATCTGGAGAAGGCAGAGATCCTGAGAGAAAAGGGAACTGACAGAAGTAAGTTTTTCCGCGGACAGGTTGACAAGTACCGCTGGATAGATTATGGTTCTTCCTATCTTCCAAGTGAGCTGAATGCAGCATATCTTTATGCACAGCTGGAAGCAAGAGATCAGATTTTTGCCAAAAGAATGGAGATATACAATTATTATCATAAAAATCTGGCTCATCTTGCACAGGAAGGTAAGATCGAACAGCCTTATGTGCCGGAGGAATGCAGCCACAATGCCCATATGTATTATATCAAGGTGCGTGATATACAGGTAAGAACCCGGCTGATTGCTTACCTTCGGGAAAAAGGAATCTGCAGCGTATTTCATTACGTGCCTCTTCATTCTGCACCTGCGGGACAGAAATTTGGAAGATTTTCAGGGGAAGATGTTTATACTACAAAGGAAAGTGAACGTCTGTGAGACTGCCGATGTTTAGTAATCGTGGATATGGAGGATGTGAAGTATATCACAGATACCATAGCTTCTTTTGACGGATTCTGATAATCGTGTGCCGCAAGTCTGTTTCAGGAATCAACTTGTCGGCACATCGGACGGAAAACAGAGACATATATTAAGAGGAAATATTATGAAAAAATGGAAATATTTATTAAAGGTTGTTATGGCTGTGGGAGTCATTGCAATGACTGCTG
>ENA-OQAY01000058-OQAY01000058.1-human-gut-metagenome-genome-assembly--contig:-NODE-58-length-25331-cov-1.471512_pt1 | contig 25331 bp, 25 predicted proteins | sample MGYA00242740_ERZ504537 | MGnify/ENA primary metagenome ERZ504537 (study PRJEB26092, sample SAMD00036272) | human gut metagenome | host: Homo sapiens | study: EMG produced TPA metagenomics assembly of... | reverse complement strand
CCGTTGTCGAGCTGGTACACTGCGCTGATGCCGTAGGCGGGCTGCATCCGCTTCCGACACCGGCAGCAGGGTACCTGCAACCGTGGTGCGCGCGTTTTGCATGGCGATCAGGCCGATCGCCATAGCAACAGTGGCAGCACCCATGGCTGCGTAGCCCGGCAGCCGCTTGCGCCACAGGGGAACGGGCGCAAACGGGTTGGTTGCCTGCTTCATGTTATCACCTGCCTGTTTTTTCTGCCCGGGTTTCCCCGGACAACAGTTAAGGCCGCCCCAGCTGCTGCAACAGCGGAGCGGTCTTTTCGTTAATATATTATCATTCGGGCCGGAAGTAAGTCAACGCGAACCGTAAGCTTTCTTTTCTTTGTAACTTTTATTTTGTACGTTCCTTCAAAGTTAAGGGGTGTTTCCGGCCGCACACGAATTGCAGGCCGTATTCTGCGGCCAGCTCCAGCGACTGGACGGTGGGCATGGTCTTGCTCACCAGTGCCGGAACGCCGGCCCGGATGGCTTTGCGCACCATATCCATCGGTACGCGGCCGCTGGTGTAGAGCACGCATTCGCTGAGGGGGACACCGGCCAGAAGCGTGCTGCCCACGGCCTTGTCCAGCGCATTGTGGCGTCCGATGTCCTCGCAGGCGCAGAGGATGCGGCCCTCGTGCAGCACAAAGCAGCTGTGGACCGCATGGGTGGCCTGATAAAGCGGCAGGCCCGCGCTCATGGCGGCGGCGAGGGCGTCCACCCACTCCGGCTGCAGGTCCAGATGCGGGCACCGCGCGCAGCGGCTGCACTTCCACCGGACTGCCCAGCGTGACATTGTCGGTGCAGCAGCTGGAAACCTCCTGCGCCGCCGCGCGGCGGGCCGTCAGCGGGTGGTTCAGGTAGATATTGACTTTCAAGCTTCCGCGCAGACGGCAATTTGTTCCACTTCCTCTGCGGCGGCGATCCATCCTTCGGTCAGCAGCCGCCCCAGCGCCAGCTGCGGCAGAAGCTGGGGTGTGCATACCACCCGGAAGGCCGGCTGTTCATTGACATAGAGAACTGCGGCGTGTTCTGTTGGAATGGCCGCTTCCGTGCCGTCCGGCATCCGTACGGTTTCAAAGGCGGCTGCTGCGCCGAAGAGGTCGATTCTCTGCATGGGGGGCCCTTTCTCTGTAAAAGCTGCTGTTCAAGTCCTCTTATCCGCTGATAGAAAGCTTCCAAAAGGACTACGGGTAAAAGAAAAACGGCAGCCTTTTTGAAAGCTGTCGTTCAAGAGTGCAGTAAAGCAATCCAAATCCGAACCATTTCCCTTTGATGCGGCTTGGGCCGCTTCCTCAAATGTGATGGTCTGTGTACCTTCTTTGTAGTTAAAGGTTATCAAAACCTTATCATCATACAGATAAATCGAATTGATGAACGTATCCACCAACGCCTGCCGCTGGTCTTTCAGGCTCATATCCAGCTTGCGGAACCGCATCAGCCAGAAGCGGATAAATTCCTCTTTGATCTTGGGCTTTGCCAGCTTTTCTTCCGCAATGCGGGCCTCAAGCGCACGCTTGGTTTCTTCGAGCTGCTCCAATCGCTCCTTGGTGGAACTGGTCAGGATTCCGGCCTGAATCGCATTGAGCATATTCTGGATACCCGATTCCGCATCCCGGAGCTGCTTCTCATAGAGGGGAAGATTGGTGTTCTCCCGGTCTTGCAGCTCCATGACCTTGGCGATGATGGATTCCATAGCAGCATCGTCTCGGACAAGCTGCATCGTCTGATTGACCACCAGATCTTCCAACCACTGTTTGCGGACGGTTTTCTTCTTACAGCCCTTCTTCTTTTTGGCAGTCGCACATTTATAATAGCGGTGGACTTCTCCCGTCCGGCTCGTGCCGCTTTCGCCAAACATCAGCGCCCCACAATAGCCGCAGAACAGCTTGGTGGTGAGCAGATAGTCATCCTCTGCCTTTCTACGGGCAGGGGCTTTCTTGTTTTTGGCGATTTTTTCCTGAACATCATCGAACAGTTCCAGCGGCACGATGGGCGGAATGGCATCCGGCACGACCACGTCCCGGAATTTCAATTCTCCGATGTACCGCCGATTCTTGAGCATGTGTTCGACACTGTTATAAGTAAACGCACCGCCCACCGGGTTCTTGATGCCGTTTTCGTTCAGCCAGTCCCGAATCTCCTTCATAGTGGAGCCTTCATTGTACTTCTTGAACGATTCAAGCACAAAAGGCGAGGTGAGAGGGTCGATGTGGAACTTCCGCTCGGAATCCAGCGTATAGCCAAAGGTTCCACGGCCACCGTTGCAGCGGCCTTTCAAGATGTTCTCCGTCTGTCCGCGGACAACCTTTTCAGCAAGGTCGGCAGAGTAGTACTCCGCATAGCCCTCCAGCACCGATTCCAGAATGATGCCCTCCGGTCCTTCGGAGATGATCTCGGTGGCAGACATAAGCTTGACACCGTTCTTCTTGAGTTGGGTCTTATACCGGGCACTGTCGTAGCGGTTCCGGGCAAAACGGTCCAGCTTCCAGACCAGCACAATATCAAACAGCTTCTTGTCGCTGTCCTTGATCATCTGCTGGAACTCCGGGCGGTTGTCCGTCTTGGCGGAGATAGCACGGTCAATATAGTGCTTGACGATGGTGATGCCGTTTTTTCTCGGCATAAGCCGTGCATTCCCGGATCTGGCCTCGATGGATTCTTCGCGCTGGTTGTCCGAGGAATAGCGAGCATAGATCACGGCGGTCATGGCGGGCACCTCCATTTTATACGTCATTGAACGGTAATACGTTCATTAAAGCAATGTTTCGTATAATGCATATGCCACAGTTTTGCCCTGATTGCAAGCCCAATGATTTATTTTCATGATTCCAACAGACAAATTGTCTTAAGATTATATTCCGAGCAAAATGTGAAGTCCAAGCCCGGCCACGCCGCACAGGCACATGGTCAGGATGGGATTCCACTTGAGCTTCCGTAGCACAAAAAATGCCGATGCAAAACTGCCGATGCCGATCCAGTCTACGTTGGCGAGCGTCTTTGCACTCTCTCCGAACACCACCATAGACAGTATAGAAAGACCTGCACCAAAGATAAGCGCTACAATGACCGGACGCAGGCAGGCCAGAACACTTTGCAGCAGAGAAATATCCTTGTATTTACGATAGATGTAGGATAGAAGTGAAACAAAGAACAGCGCCGGTGTAATGCAACCTAGTGTTGCAATGATGGCTCCGGGTACCTGCGCGATACGCAAACCAACAAAAGTTGCCGAGTTGACTGCAATGGGACCAGGGGTCATTTCTGCAATCGTGATGAGGTCAGTAAACTCCTGCATCGTCAACCAGCCATGTTGTTCCACCACTTGGCTCTGGATCAGCGGCATGGCCGCATAGCCGCCGCCTACGCTGAACATACCCACCTGCAAAAAGCTGAGAAAAAGCTGTAAGTAGATCATTTTGCACCACCTTTTTTCCACTGGACCAGAGCCAGCACCACGCCGAATACTGCAGCGGCAAGGATGACCACCACCACATTGACATCAAACACCGTATTTGCGACAAACGCTGCGACCATCAGGACAATATACACCCATGAGCGGGTCTTCAGCACCTTGCCGCCGAGGTCGAATACAACATCCAGAATGACCGCCGCCACACCAGCCTGCATTCCCTTGAGTAACAACGCGATATAGCGATTGGTGGCAAAAGCATTGTAGAACACAGAAATGACTGAAAGAATGGCCATAGGTGGGATGATGGTGCCCAACACTGCCACGATCATTCCAATCAAGCCTTCTACCTGCCAGCCTACCAGAATTGCAGCATTGACCGCGATTGCGCCCGGAGAGGACTGCGCCAACGCTGTCATATCCAGCATTTCCTGTTCATCGATCCAGTGCAGCTCATCTACAAATTTTTTCTTCATAAAGGTCACGATGACAAAGCCGCCGCCGAAGGTAAAGCTGCTAATGTACAGCGTACTCAAAAACAGCTTCCAAAGCCGTGCTAACCGTGTACCGTATGTTTTATTTTCATCCATACAAGTTTTCTTCTCCTTTTTTGATTTTCGGACAACTATATTCGTTTTCTTACTGTTTCAAACAGCTTTTAACTGTTACTGCTTGCGAAAGCCCGTATTTTCCGGTATCCTTGTTTTAAGAACTGCGAAGCACGGAGGGAATCTCTATGAAACATAATACATTTCTCGTCAAGCCAGCGTCCAGCCTGTGCAATCTGCGTTGCCGGTACTGCTTTTATGACGATGTTTCCAACAGCCGAGCCTGCAAAAATATGGGACTGCTTTCCCATGAAATGGCAGGAGAACTGGTTGAAAAGGCTTTTGCAGCCACAGAGGAAGGCGGCAGCGTCCATTTTCTGTTTCAGGGCGGCGAACCGACTCTTGCCGGGTTGGATTTCTTCCGGTTCTTTCTGGAAACGGAGCGTTCCATACAGCGCAATATCTCTGTGTTCCACAGCATCCAGACCAATGGCATTTGTCTGGATGAAGAGTGGGCTTCCTTTTTCAAAGCCAACTCTTTCCTCGTAGGCCTCTCTCTGGACGGCACACAGGAGAACCATGATCTCTATCGGCTGGACGCAGCTGGGCAGGGCACATGGGATAAAGTAACTCATGCGCTTGCGCTGCTGGATGCCTACAGGGTCGAAACGAATCTGCTCTGTGTTGTGACCGGACAGCTGGCCAGAAAGCCGCAGCGAGCCTTCAAAAGCCTCTGCGAGTTGGGACAGCACAATCTGCAATTCATCCCATGTCTTGACCCACTTGATACGATTGGAGGGCAGGCATATTCTCTAACGCCGGAACTTTATGGTCGTTTTCTGTGCGGCGTCTTTGATACTTGGTATCAGCAGCTGCAACGAGGCAATTATATCAGCGTTCGCAATTTTGAGGACTATCTGCGTATCCTGCTGGGAATGCCGCCTACCTCCTGCGCTTCCTCCGGTTCCTGTGGGCATTATCTTACCGTAGAAGGTGACGGAAGCCTTTATCCCTGTGACTTTTATGTTCTGGATGAGTGGAAGCTTGGAAATCTGAGCCACTGTACCGTTGAAGATGCGCTTGATTCTCCCACAAGCCAGACATTTCTGGCACAGGGCCGCAAACGCCCGGCGGAATGCGCAGCATGTGCTTATCAGCTGCTCTGTCGGGGCGGATGCAAGCGAGATTGGGATGCCTCTGGAAGCAACCGCTTTTGCGCAGCGTATAAGCAGTTCTTTGCCTATGTGCTTCCGCGCCTGCATACTGCTGCACATTTTCTGGCACAACAAAACCGATAAAGAGATTCTCCCGGAGAGCAGTACTGCCTCCGGGAGATTCTTTATTTTACCTTTTTGATCTTCCGGATGGAATGGCCATCGTAGAGGATGGGCTTCATGACATAAGTGTAGTTCCGGTCATCGCATTCGCCGGTGGAAATCATCTCCATAAGCCGCAGCGCAAGCTGACGTCCCATCTCGAAGCCTTGCTCCACGGAGCAGGTAACATCCTCCTGCCGATAAGTTTCTTCGGAATAATCAAAACAGACCAGCGAATAATCTTCGGGTACAGTCTTCCCCATTTTCTGCAGGGTTTTCATGACCAGCCGATAGATGATGTAGTTGCAGCAGACGATAGCGGTGCATTTAGGGATGCTCTTCAGAAATCTTTCAATGGAACGGACATAGCTTTCGTTGTGGGCTTCGTCCGAAATACACCACTTGATGTAATCATCGTTCAGTTCCAAACCACGATTTCGCATCGCTTCCGCCATGCCTTGAAACTTTTCTACGCTCTGGTAGTTGTCGTACACGAAGATGCCTGCAATGTGGCTGTGTCCGGCATCCATCAGGCGTCCTATCAGCTGATGGGCACATTCGATGTCATTGATCGTTACGCGGGGGCAGCGCAAGTTCCGATAGAAGTTGTTGTAGAATATCACCGGGATCTTACGTCGGTAAAGCTCCTTGTAGCAGTCAAGATTTGGGCTGAGGATGCTCGATTTGACACCATCCACGATGAAACCGTGAAAATTCTGATGTACCACAGTCTCCAGACAGCGGCGTTCGTTGCAGAATTTGTTATCGGTCAGAAATACATGGAGGTCAACCTGCTCCTGCGTCAAAACGCTGCGCACGCCCTCGATCAACCCGGAATTTGCACTGGTGTCCTGACCCTGTAGAATAAGGCCGATCTTGTAAAGAGCACCCTCCGTGTTCAAGTCCCGGGTCATTACTTTTTCCCGGTGGAAATAAGTCCCACTTCCCTTGAGCTTGTACACGAGTCCTTCTGCTACCAACTGGTCGATGGCCACTCGTATCGTTTCTCGGCTGACACCCAGCTTCCGGCAGAGCGCATTTTCCGAAGGCAAACGCTGGTTCCCGGAAAATTTGTTTTCGTCAATATAAGCCAGAAGCCAGCGATAAACCTGATCGGATTTTTTCTCAACAGCCGAGAGCATGGGCAAGCGCTCCTTTTCAGTCGGTGATAGTGGGGCGGCTGCCTTCCGCGTGCTGAATCCAATTCAGCAGACGTTCACGAAGTTCCGCCTTGACCGTAGCATATGCAGGATCCGCGACCACATTGTTCAGCTGCCACGGGTCTTTCTGCATATCGTAAAGGAAGTCGTCTGCATAAACATCGGATGCCGCAGCCTCGCCGCCGTTGACGCCGGGTGCATAGACAGAATACATATAATCTGCAGTACGGATGCAGCGTCCGCAACGGCTTTCCGAAATCTGTGCATAGACCTCATTGACTCTATTATGGTTTTTCTTTTCCACAACGTCAAGCAGATTTTCACCGATCATCTTATCACCGACATCCACGCCTGCCAGAGCCAGCAGAGTTTTGGGAATGCTTTCGGTGCTGACCAGGTCGGTGATCTCCTTGCCACCCTTGAACGGGCCGCCACAGATGACCAGCGGCACATGCAGGCAACCGTCATGGCAGGAGCGCTTGTAATCATCATAGCCGTTCAGGTGCGCGTCACGGTTGCGGGTCTTGAAGTGAGAGCCATGGTCGGAAGCATAGAGGATAACTGTATTATCATACAGGCCTTTTTCTTTCAGCTTTGACACCAGCTTACCAAGGTTTTCATCAAGGCTGGCACACTGGCCCAGATAATCTGGGTACTCTTCCGCTGCGTTTCCACCCAGAGCCTTCAGATCTTCCGGCAGAACAAAATCTGCGAATCGCTGCTTGGAACCGTTGGGGCCTTCGTAGTGATTATGGTCGTTCTGATGGTGCGGCTCGATCTGCGACACGGTCATGAAGAAGGGCTTTTCGCCGGCATACTGGTCAAGATAGTCCAGCGCAAACTGGTTAATGCAGTCGGCACGGTAGCCCTTGAAATCGATGCGGTTGTTGTTCTCATCAAACACATAGCCATCGTAGCCGTGGGAGGTGAACTCCAGCACATCCGCAGCACGCCAGTAACCGGTATAGCCACCGCGCAGCTCCAGCGGAACAGCGGTGATGGTGTGGTCAACGGTGGGCTTTTTCTCCAGCTCACCGTCCGAAGCCAGATGCCACTTGCCGATGTAGGCCGTCTCGTAGCCGGCATCCTTTTCCATGTACTCGCCCAGCGTCTTGATGTTGGAGGGCAGCATCAGATTATTGCGGAAGCAACCGGTCTCGGTGGGATATTTGCCGGTCTGGAACAGAGCACGGCAGGGGCCGCACACCGGCTGAGGCGAAAAGGCATTGTCAAACTTCACACCCTCTGCCGCCAGCTTGTCCAGATTAGGCGTGATATTCAGTGGCTGGCCGAAGCAGCCGCAGGTGTCCCAGCGCTGCTGGTCACTGAAATAGAAAATGATATTATATGCCATGGTTTTACCTTCCTTTACTGTTCTGCTTTGGTGTTCTTTGCTTCCTTCATCTTGCCGCGCAGAATGCCGAGAATGACCACCACGATCAGCGCAATGAAGATCCAGCAGTACACGCTGCCGAAGAAGATGCGGGGGCTTCCGTCCGAGATGAGCAGGGCGCGGCGGAAATTGGTCTCCGTCATATTGCCCAGCACCATGCCCAGCAGCACAGGGACAGCAGGCAGCTCCAGCTTGCGCATGAACCACGCCATCACGCCGAACACCAGCGCAACGCTCAGGTCGAAATAGCTGCTGTTCACCGAGTAAGCACCGGCAAAGCAGAAGATGACGATGATAGGGGTCAGGATCTGCTGGGGGATGGAGACGACCTTTGCAAACAGGCTGGTCAGGTACTTGCCCTGCAGGAACATGAAGATGTTCACAAGGATAAGACCCAGCATGATGGCGTACATGATCGCACCATCCGTGGTAAAGAGCGAGAGGCCGGGGTTCAGGCCGTTGATCATCAGAGCGGACAGCATAATGGCCACGCAGCCGTCGCCGGGGATGCCCAGCGTCAGCAGGGGGATGAGGGTCGCACCGCAGACAGCGTTGTTGGCCGACTCCGCCGCCGCAACGCCCTCCACAGAACCGTGGCCGAACTCTTCCGGGTGTTTGGACATATTCTTTGCAGTGTTGTAGGAGAACCAAGAGGCTTCCGAAGCGCCCGTACCGGGCACAATGCCCACGCAGGATCCGATGAGAGAGCCGATGAGCACCGGGCGGAGCATCCGCTTGTACTCATCCTTTGTGATCTTGCCGTCGTCGTTTCCGATCTTTCCGGCGTGGAGGTTCAGCTCGCTCCGCTTCAGCTCCGCCTTGCCGATGATCTCCACCAGTGCGAACAGGCCGATGAGGGTAACGGCAAGGTCGAGGCCCAGATACAGGCGGTGGACGCCGAAGGTAAAGCGGTCGTAGCTGGTCATGGGGTCTGCGCCCACGCAGGAGATGAGCAGGCCGAGGCAAGCGGCGATGATGCCCTTGACGAGGCTCTTGCCCGAAACGCCTGCGATGATGGTCATGCCGAACAGGCAGACCATGAAGTACTCCGCCGTGCCCAGCTGTGCCGAAATTTTGGCCACCTGCGGGCCGAGGAAGAGCAGCACCAGTGCAGAGAAGATGCCACCGAAGGTGGAGGCATACAGCGCGATTTTAAGAGCCGCCTTGGTGCGGCCCATCTTGGACAGTGGATGACCGTCCAGCATAGTAGCCGCCGCGTGGGGCGTGCCCGGGGTGTTGATGAGGATGGCCGACACCGAGCCGCCGTATCCGCCTGCACAGTAGATGCCCAGAAGGAACATCATACCGGGGATCGCCTTCATGGTGTAGGTGACGGGCAGGAACAGGATGATGCAGAGGATGACGCTCAGGCCCGGGATGGCTGCGAACACGCAGCCGATAAAGACACCGAGGTTGATCCAGATGATATTTTCGAGGGTGAAGAGCAGCCCGGAGGCCGGGCCGATAAAATCAAACAAACCCATATTCTGCCTCCTCAGAAACTAACATTCAGAACAAAGTGGAACACACCCCAGATCAGTACGGCCATCGAGACGGTGATGGCGTAGTAGAGGGGCTTCTTGCAGCGGAAAAACAGCAGGAAGGCCAGCGCGCAGAACACGGCACCCACCACGAACAGGTCTGTGACCTCCGCCAGCAGGTAAGTGACCACCAGAATAAGGACGATTACCAGAGCCTTGACCTCCACCAGAAGGTTGAGCATCTTAGTCTTGGCCGGGCGGTGCATTACCATGTTATATGCCTCCCGGCCTACCAGAAGGGCACTCATGGCCAGCATGAGCCAGATCAGCATCGTCGGGAAGGCACGGCCGTTCACAACGTCCTTTTCTGAGATCTGCACCTGCTGGGGCATGATGAGCAGCAGCACGATGCCTATGACCAGAAACAGAATGCCGCAGATCAGGTCAACGGGGTACTCGATGTTCTTCTCCTCGAGCTTCGCGCCCCAGTCATCCAGTCTTGCTTCGATGCGTTCTATCAGATTTTTCACCTGTTTCCACTCCTTTTTAAATATAAAAGCAGGGGGACGGGGTCATCCCCTTCCCCCTGCTTCAGCTTTTTGTCGCTATGAGGACTTTTTATCAGCCTGCCACGATGTCCTTATACTGCTCGACGATGCTCTTGACGTTCTCAATGTGAGCCTTCACATCGTCCTCGGTCATGGTATCGACTTCCAGCAGCATGGTGTCGTTCAGCCACTCGACCATCTCATCATCGGCGAGGATCTTATCATACAGCTCTTTCAGCTCGGCAACCTTTGCGGCGTCAGTACCTTTGCGAGCCATGACGAAGCAGCGGTTGCGGAAGTAGGGGTAGCCCTTGGAGCCAACGCCCTCAACGCCTGCGAAGGGGCCGTTTTCGATGGCCTTGTCATCGAATGCGCAAACCACATCAACGCCGCCCTGCTGGTAGGTCTCAAGAATCTGAGACTGGTGAGAGACCGCGAAGTTCGTTTCACCCTTAGCTACAGCCTGTGCAGCCTCCGCGAGCGGCTGGTACGGAGTCAGTTTCAGCTGGTCCGCCGGCACCCATAGAGCCGACAGAGCCGCTGCCAGGAAAGCCTCGGAGCCGGTAGCGCCGTTAACGGCCACGGATACGGGGTTGCCTGCCTTGACATAGGACTCCAGATCGTCCAGATTCTTGAGGTTCAGTGAAGAATCAGCGGACAGGACGAAGACGGAGGAGTACAAGTTCTCCACGAACTCGAAATCGTCGTAGCTGAACTGCAGCTTGGCCGGATCCAGAGTCTCGGTAATGGCGAACAGACCCTCACCGGCGAAGACCAGTTCCTTATCATTTGCCTTAGTACTGGACACCCAAGTGTTGACAGTAGCAGCATCGCCCTTGACGGCTTCAGCAACCAGTGTGATTTTATTATCAGAATAATCAGGGGACTTGGCAGCAGCCTTTTGGCTGACCATCGCTGCTACACCAGACGGTGCCCACGGGCAGGTAACTTTCCAGCTCTCCTGTTTGCTTCCGCAGCCGGTAAGCATCGACAAAGCAAGGACACCGGCGGTGACCAACGCCGCAATACGCTTTTTCATCATTTTACTCTCCTTTTTTGTTTTGCCTTTTCGTGTGGTAGCAAGCACTTCACCGTGCTTTTGTTACCAACAAGATAACATTTCAAGCAATTTCAAGTCAACAAATTTTTTTATTTTACAAAAAAAGTTGTCTGGAAAAAGAGCTAAATGACCACATCTGTATTTTGCTGTAGAAAACTTATTGTGCATATTGCACATCAGCTTGAATCATCTTTGTGCAGCTTAAATTCTTTCATGATGTAAAGTGTATCATATTCATAATAGAAGTCTTACTATTGTCTCCATTCATAAATAATTTCTTCGGAATCATCTTGACGTACTCTACGAACCATGATATTCTCTATCACAAATCCCACTGAACTTGTAGATTGATTGCAAATCTTCTGCAAAAGTGGTTGGTTATCACCGTGAGAACCACCACTTCAGTGAGAAAAAGTCCACGAAAGAACTTACCGCCCTGCAACACACCCGATTCATTTTGCCGCCGATTCACCCCGACAAAATCCATCGCTGCGCTGCGTGGGCGGTATTTTTCTTTATGGGAAACGTACCTTGAAAATTTCATAATCCGACCGGACGTGATACCGGCTTTCCAGTCAACGCCGCTGCAAAACAGGGGCAGGAACTTCGTTCGGAGCAAACGGCGATTCTATATACGAGCAGGAACCCTTTACTTGTTTTTTCGTCTTAACAATTCGGAAACAATTACCAGAAATGTGTTTTGAGCGCAGCGATAGAGGGCAAGAACCGTCCCGTGGCCACAAATTTTCAATTCTTGAAAATTTCCTGTCCATCCGGGACTTCACTTCCCAAACTCTTGCGAGTTTTCCAAGTGATCTTGTTGGGGCGTGCCTGCCCCAAACCCTGCCGAGTAACAATAAAGTTCATAATTGTTCCATGGACTGAGTATAACACATCCTTCGATGATACACTACTCCTCTTTTTGCAAAAATCCAATTATCTTTGGTGACCTGTCGTGAGATGCAATTATTTCATGTCGTTTCACCAATCACTTGACTTGGTTTGAAAAAACACAGAGCATATGATACAATAGAACAAATAATGTTGTCTACCGAGAAAGGAAGTGTCTTTCCATGAAAAAAATCCATAAGTTCTTTTCTAAAGATTTGCTCCATATTCTTGGTGCTGTTGGGATTTTTGTTGCTTTTCTGATTTCTATCGCCTATAAGCAAGTTGGAATCGGGGCACTCATAGCTGCGTGGCTTATTGCTATGGCAATTATCGGGGTAGCATGGATTACAGACATCCGCAAAGCAGACCTGCTGAAAAACGGAAAGATTGTTTCCGGAAAAGTTAATGCAGTAAAAAGGGTTCACATAAAATTCCACATGAGTACCTATCACCTTGCTGATGAAGATGTAATTTATCCTTGGGTGATTCGGTACCAATACAAGATTGGAAAAGACACTTATTATGGACAGTCCCATTGGTTTTGGTTCAACCCTCTCGTGAGCAAGGGAACACCTATAAAGGTGACTATTGACCCTCAAAACCCAGAAAGAAGCATTGTTGCTGCATGGGAAAGTTAATAGATTGTTTCTTTCCTCTATGATAACGGAAATTTCAAAGGAGCGTAATCTCCTTTGGCACACGACTTTGGAACAAAGTCTAGTGTGTTACACCTCGATAGAGGTGTGCCGCTCCCAGACACAAAAAGTCCCATGGCCAACACCTCGGCGGTGTGGTCATGGGACTTAATGCTTTTTAGGCCTAGCGGAGTGAACAGTAACCAATCCTGACATCCAGTTGCCGTGTCATTTGTTGAATACTGTTTTACGAACAGTCTGCGGACGTGAAGACCCACCATTATATCATCAGCTTCGACCCGAAGGACGCAGTAGAGAACGGCCTGACCATGGAGCGGGCGCAAGCCCTATATGCAGAAGCCCCGCGACTGGCGCGAGGGTATGAAGCACTCCAGCACAGCCCAGACCATGCGGCACTTGCGTGTTGAAGTCATGGAACTGTGCGAGAGTGCTGGACTGTACCAGATCGACCTGCTCAACGGCTCGAAAGAGCGTGTCAGCGAGGCCGAATATTGGGCAAGGCGGCGTGGACAACAGAAACTTGACCGCGAGAACGCAGCCCTCACCGCAGCTGGACAACCGTCCCGGCAGAAGAAGTTTGAAACCGTAAAAGATACCCTGCGGAAACAGATTTCTTCAGTGCTGTACCGTGCCACGAGCTTTGAAGATTTTTCCGACAGGCTCTTGCAGCAGTACGGCATTGCCGTCAAGGAAAGTCGCGGATGCTTAAGTTATCTGCCTGCTGGCAGAACGAAGTTCATCCGGGCAAAAAAGCTCGGTGACAAGTTCGATCAGGCAGCAGTGCTTGCCGCCTTGCAGGAAAACGCTGAGCGCAAGCGCACGATTCAGTTTAAGCCTGACCGCATCGGGAAACTGGTGGATATTCAGGCAAAGCTGAAACAGGGCAAAGGCATCGGCTACGAGCGTTGGGCAAAAAACACAATCTCAAAGCCATGGCACAGACCTTGATTCTCCTAGAAGAAAAGGGCTTGACTGACGAGGACGCACTCGACCAGAGAATTACAGAGCTTGATACCAAGTTCCACGATTCGCTGGCAGTGGTGAAAGACCTCGAAGGTCGCATGAAATTCAACAAAGAGCTGCGCTATCATGTCGCAACCTACGCCAGCACCAAGAGCGTCGCACAGCAGCTAAAGACCGCCAAGCGACCCGCAGTCTTTGAGGAGCAGCACCATGCAGAGCTGACAGCGCACCGGGCGGCAGTGGCCTATCTCAAGGCAAATGACCTCACCAAGCTGCCCAGCCCGAAAAAGCTGGAATCCGAGTATGCGCAGCTGGCATCCGAAAAGGCAAAGTTCTACGAGCAGTACAAGGAAGCTAAAGAGGAACTGCTCAAACTGAAAACCGCAAAGCAGAATGTTGCGTCCTTTTTCCGGGAGGATGAACCGGCGCAGCAGGAGAGATAAAGGAGTGTGCGTATGATCAATCTGAAAATCGACCCTGAGTTCCAGTCCCAGATTCCCCCTCTGACCGATGATGAATTTAAGCAGCTTGAAGAAAACATCCTCAAAGAGGGCAAGCTGATTTCTCCTTTGATTGTCTGGGGTAATACCCTTGTTGATGGACACAACCGTTATGAAATCGTTCAGGAGCATCCCGAAATCTCTTTCTCCACGATGCCGCTCCCGTTTGAAAGCCGGGAAGAAGTTCTCGCTTGGATTTGCAAAAACCAGCTGGGGCGGCGTAATCTAACCCCGGAGCAAAAGAAGTTCCTCATTGGAAAGCAGTACAGTGTGGAGCATCGAAAGCCCGGTGGAAACGGCAACAACCAGCACACGGCTGCTGCCAAGAAAACCGCCCCGGAGGAATTGTGTCAAATTGACACAATTCCTCCCACTGCCGCAGAAGCGAGCATCCGCAAGCAGATTGCGGAGCGGAACAATGTCAGCGAATCCTACGTTGCCCGTTCTGAAAAATTCATGCGTGGCGTAGAGATCATGGAACAGATGGTGCCCGGTATGCAGGAGAAAATCCTGTCCGGGCAGTTCAAAGTCCGTGATGCTGATATGCACCGCCTTGCCAAGCAGACTATATCGACCGGCAGAAAATCGTGGATGAAATTCTGTACCCGGAACGGAAAGTCGAGCCGAAGCCGAACACAAACGGAGCCGCCCCAGAGCCGGGGAAAGCGCCCTATATGCCGATGCTGAAAATCGAATCGGTCTATGACAGCGATGCTTACCCGAAAGACGTGCGGTACGAGTATGTGGCATTGGAAAATATCACGACTCGTTTCCGTACAGAGTTTGACTATCAGCTGAAGATCATGCCGGACACGGCGCAGCGGGAAGTCATTCTCGAAATCATCCACAAGCACAAGGAATACCTTGCTTTTCTGGAATCTGCGCTTGCAGAAGATGCGCAGACAGCATAACATCAGACACAATGTATGCTGTCAACGGAAGTCCAAAGGAGTGTGCGTTTGAAGCAAAAGAAAAGTCCACAAATATTTCCCCGTATCCCAATGAAGCCATCGAACGTCTGGCACGGGCATTCTACCCGGCGATCCTTGCCTGCTGGAACAGCGTGGAAGGTCAACGGGAGTTTGCTGCGTGGCAGGCAGAACAGGCTCATATCTCCGGCAAAGAAAAACAGGAAGTTCCCGTTGGGGAACTCCCTGCCTTACTTATCGTGTGTGGATTTTTTCAGGGTGCGTCCGGGTGGGCGCACCCTGTTTTTGTTTGTGCTTATTTCTTCAGAATCCGCATTGCGTTCAGAACAGCGATGATCGTGACACCCACATCACCGAACACGGCTTCCCACATACCGGCCATGCCGAGTGCGCCCAGAACAAGGAACACGCTCTTGATTCCAAGAGCAATCACGATGTTCTGCATCACGATTCGCTTCGTGGCCTTTGCAACATCAATGGCTTCCACAAGTTTCGACGGTTCATCTGTCATCAGGACAACATCCGCAGCTTCGATCGCGGCATCCGAACCCAGTCCGCCCATGGCTATGCCGACATCTGCACGGGCAAGGACGGGGGCATCGTTGATGCCATCGCCCACAAAGGCGAGCTTGCTGCCCTGCCGTTTCTGCTTATCCAGCATTTCCAGCTTTTCGACCTTCTGGTCGGGCAAGAGCTGTGCATAATACGCATCCAGACCAAGTTCGTCTGCCACCGACTTGCCGATTCGCTCATCATCGCCGGTGAGCATAACAGTTTTTTCCACGCCGATTTTTTTCAGCTCTGCGATTGCGCGGTTGCCGTCCGGTTTCACCTCATCTGCAATCAGGATACAGCCTACATAGCTGCCATCCGCTGCTACATAGACCTTTGTTCCGGCTGCATCGCAAGCAGAATAGGCAATCTTTTCAGATTCCATCAGCTTACTATTGCCAGCCAGCACCTTCTTTCCCTGCACCATAACACTGATGCCATGTCCAGAGATTTCCTCAAAGCCAGAGAACTGCTTCTGGTCGATCGACTTTCCATAAGCTGCAAGAATCGACTTTGCAATCGGGTGGTTGGAATAACTCTCTGCCTGTGCAGCATACTCCAATACCTGCTCTTTCTGGTATCCGGCTGCCGGAATGATATTTGCGACCTCAAAAACACCTTTTGTCAAGGTGCCGGTCTTATCAAAGACCACCACGCTCACTTTGTTCAGTGCCTCCAGATAGTTGCTGCCCTTTACCAGCACACCGCGCTTGGATGCAGCACCGATACCACCGAAGAAGGTCAGGGGAATGGAAATGACCAATGCACACGGGCAGGAAACGATCAGGAACACAAAACCTCTGCGCAGCCACTCAGACCAGCCGCCACCAAGGACGAGCGGCGGAATGATCGCCAACACAGCCGCCATTCCAACAACGACCGGCGTATAGTATCGTGCAAAGGTCGTGATGAAGTTCTCGGTAGGAGCTTTTCTTGCGGAGGCATTCTCCACAAGGTCAATGATCTTCGACACTGTGGATTCCCCGAAGCTCTTTGTGACTTTCAGCGTCAGCAAACCGCTCTGGTTGATGCAGCCGGACAGGGCTTCATCGCCTTTGCGGATGCTTCTCGGCACAGATTCGCCGGTCAGTGCCTTGGTGTCCAGCATGGATTCGCCATCCACAACGATGCCATCCAGCGGGATTTTTTCACCGGGTTTTACCACGATGATCTCGCCCACCGCAACGCTTTCCGGAGAAACGACCTGCAATACGCCATTCCGCTTGACGGTCGCCGAATCCGGACGGATGTCCATAAGGTCAGAGATGGACTTTCTGGAACGCTTTACCGCCAGCGACTGGAAAAACTCTCCGACCTGATAGAACAGCATGACTGCAACGGCTTCCGGGTATTCCCCGATGGCAAATGCGCCGATTGTGGAAACACTCATCAGGAAATGCTCGTCAAATACCTGTCCTCTGGTGATGTTTTTCACTGCTTGCCACACGACATCCCAACCAAGGATCACATACGCCACGATCAGAAATGCCAGTTCTGCTGGAGTCGGCAGCTTTGCGAACACGGTCAATGCCATACCGATTGCATAGACCGCAGCACCCACGGCAAGACGTATCGTGCGCTTCTTGTCCTCATCGTTATAGACCGCCGCTTTTTCTTCTTTTTTGACAGGTGCAGTGGCTTCCGGCTGCTTTTCCGACATCTCAACGTCCGGCTCGTGGCTGTGAACAATCGTGGTAACGGTATCCAGCAAGGAAGCAGCCACCGAGGTTCCTGCCTAAACGGTCAGCGTCTGGTTCATCAGATTCACGGTCGAAGAAGTCACGCCGTCCAGTTCACCGACTTCCTTCTCGATTTTTGCAGAGCAGTTCGGGCAGTCCAGACCTTTCAGGAGATAGACCTTCGTCACAGCAGGTTCAGTCTTTTCTGAAACTTCAACATCCGGCTCGTGGCTGTGAACGATCATTTCGACCTGTTCCGCCAATGTTGCATCCGCAGACTTTTCTGACTGAACGGTCAGTGTCTGCTGCATTAAATTCACGACCGAGGATTCCACTCCCGGCAATGCTCCGACCTCTTTTTCTATCTTGGCGGAACAATTCGGGCAATCCAGACCTTTCAGGATGAATACTCTTTTCATTTTGACCTCCACCGTATTTTCTTAATTGTTCAATCGTTCAACTTAAAAGGTAAAAAGATAATCGCTTGCGCGATCATCCTCTTAAATGCTCAAATCCCTTGTCAATGATCTCCTTTACATGATCATCCGCCAGCGAATAATACACGATCTGGGCCTCTCTTCGGAATTTGACCAGTCCGGCAAGCCGGAGTGCTTTCAGCTGGTGAGAGACCGCCGATTTGGTGACGCCCAGCAGAACCGCAAGGTCGCATACACACATCTCGCTCTGTTCCAGAGCATGAAGGATCTGCACTCTTGTGCCATCTCCGAACAGCTTGAAAAGCGATGCAAGCTGGATATAATCGTCTTTCGGCTGCATTTTGCCTTTTACATCGTTCACGATGTCCTCATGGATCACATCGCAATTACAGGTGTATAAAGAATTTGACATCAGACGTTCTCCTCGTTTTGTAGTTGAACAACCGTTCAATCATATTATATCTGCTTTTTCTCCGTTGTCAAGAGGAAAAGTTAGCATCTGCTTCCCGCGATTTGTCGTCTAACAGACCTTGACAGCCTCCTTATTTCGCATACAATATAGTTGAGTATTCATTCAACTGCTGCGTTCTGAGCAGAAGATTTTGTATTTGAACAACCATGCAATAAAAGAGGTCTATCTGTGAAACGAAAATTGATCACGCTGGTTCTGACATTGGGATTTCTTGCCGCGTTTGGCGTATTTATGCACTCACCGCCCTCTATTCTGGATGGGCTGACCGGTGCGACCCCGAAAGCGAAACGTGCCGCACAAATGGCCGCACCGCTGGAGGGTAACTATCTGTTCTGCATCAACCCTGAACTGGAATCGTTTTCTGATGCGGATTTCCGGAATGACCTGAAAGCATTTGTTTCCGGTGAGACAGAAGTCCTTTTCGATGCCGGACTGCCGCACATGACGCTTTCGGTCTGCAAAACAGACTATCCCTTGCTTCGCTATGCAACGGCTCTTTGTGAACGCCTGACCGCTGCCGGAGCAGATGTCACGTTGAAGCAGCACAGCGAAACCATGCTGCGTTCCCGTGCAATCAATGGGCGGTATCAACTGCTGCTGGTTTCAGAAAATATGCTTGATGCAACAGCATTGCCGGATGCAGACATCCTTCTGCTTTCCGCAGAAGAAATGGAGGACCCCTCATGCGAAAACTGAACACCATCCTCTCCGTTCTGCTGCTTTTCATCTGTCTGCTTCATGGGCTGATGGGCAGTTTTATGTTGCTGGGCATCAGTTCCGGGGCAGGAAAGTTTCTGGCATGGATCGGCGTTGGCATTCTGGCGGCGCACACCGTCCTTGGTCTTTTGCTGACCGCGCAGATATTCCGGGCTTCCCGTTACGGCGGAAAGCCCTACGGAAAGCAGAACGCTCTGTTCTGGGCAAGGCGTGCCAGTGGGCTTGCCATTTTGCTTATGCTCTTTTTCCATATTGGTGTGTTCGGCAAAGTGCAGAACGGCGTATACATTCTGTTTCCGTTCACAACGGTCCGGCTGCTGACGCAGCTTTTACTGGTCGCTTCGGTATTTGTGCATCTTCTGCTCAATCTCCGGCCTCTTCTGGTATCGCTGGGCATTGTCCGGGATAAGGAACAGCGCGGCGACCTCTATCTGATTCTTTCTGTACTGGTGCTGTTTGCTGCCGGTTCGATCATTCTATATTATATTGGGTGGAACAACGTATGAAACACACTTTGGTGATCGTGGGTGCAGGACTGGCAGGACTTTCCGCTGCTTTGACTGCTGTGAAAAACGGCTGGACGGTAAAGCTGGTGTCCTCCCTTGCCTCCGAGAGGGCGCAGTCTGTTATGGCAGAGGGTGGAATCAATGCAGCCTTGAATACCAAGGGAGAGGAGGACAGCCCGGAGCAGCATTATGCAGACACCCTGACCGCCGCCTGCGGACTTGCTGACCCGAATGCAGTCTGGGGGATGACGCAGGCTGCGCCCGAACTGGTGCACAGTCTGCACCGTCTGGGAGTACAGTTCAACGTGACAGATGACGATGAACTCGACCTGCGGAATTTTGGCGGACAGAAGAAAAAGCGGACGGCCTTTGCACAAAGCGATACGGGAAAGCAACTGATGACCGCTCTGATCGATGCTGTGCGCCGGGAAGAAAGCGCAGGAACGGTCGAACGCTTTCCTCACCATAAGTTCCGCACCCTGCTGTTTTCCGGGAACATCTGCGGCGGCTGCACAGTGCAGGACACCTATACCGGCGAACTGCTGCGGTTTGTATGCGATGCCGTCCTGATTGCCACAGGCGGGCCGCATGGCTTATTCGGTGATACGACCGGCTCTCTCGCCAATACCGGAGAAGTCACCGCAGAACTGTTCCGTCTGGGTGTTCCGATGGCAAATCTTGAAATGATCCAGTACCACCCCACCACGGTCGAACAGGGCGGAAAACGGATGCTTCTGAGTGAGGCAGCCCGTGGTGAGGGCGGGCGGCTGCTTGCATTGCGGAACGGGAAGCCGTGGTATTTCATGGAAGAAAAATATCCAGAACTCGGCAACCTGATGCCGCGTGACATCACCGCGCGGGAAGTCTGGACGGTCAGCCGTGATTATGAGGTGTTCCTCGACATGACAGAACTCCCCAAGGAAGTCATGGAACATAAACTTGCCGGACTGGTGGATGATTGTCAGACCTATCTGCACAAAGATATTCGCAAAGAACCCATTCCAATTTTGCCGGGTATCCATTACTTTATGGGCGGCATTCAGGTGGACGAGCGGCACCGCACTTCGATGCGGAATCTGTACGCTGCCGGTGAATGCTGCGCTCAGTACCACGGCGCAAACCGTCTGGGTGGAAATTCCCTTCTGGGTGCGATCTATGGAGGGCAGATCGCTGCGGAAACTGCCTGTCAGGAAGCAGCCGGCTCCCCCAATATGCCCTGTGCCGAAGAACCCCTTCTGCCCGATCTTTCCCCGGATGCTCAAATGCAGATGAATCGTATTCTGTTGAACGCACTCGGTGTCGTGCGGGATACGCAGACATTGGAAACGGGCGTTCAGGAAATCCGCAAGTTGTCCGGCACACTTCCGCTTCTGGGTCGTGCCATGCTGGAAAGCGCCCTTGCCCGAAAAGAAAGCCGGGGCGCGCACTGGCGGGCAGATTATCCACAACGCAATGATGCCGTTTACTGCAAAACTACCGTGGCACACTGGAACGGGCAGCATATCGCCATCAGCTTTAAATCCATCCCGGAAAGGCGGTATGATTTATGAACTACACCATCCGAATCAAACGGCAGGAAAACCCGCAGGCTTCTCCCTGCTGGCAGGAGTTTACCTTTGAGGGAAGTGCGGACACCTCGATTGCTTCGGTGTTGAACGAGCTGAATCACCGCAGCCCTCTGTGTGAAAAGAACGGAACGGTCGTTTCCCCCATTGCGTGGGAATGCGGCTGCATGATACGCAAGTGCGGTGCCTGTGCCATGCGGATCAACGGTCTGCCTCGTCTTGCCTGTTCCGTTTTTCTGCGTGACTGCAAGGGAAGCGTTGTTACTTTGGAGCCTTTGAGCAAATTCCCGCTGGTGAAAGATCTGGTCGTAGACCGTTCCGTGATCTTTGAAGCACTGAAACGGACAAAGCTGTGGCTGGAAGGAGATGCGTTCCAGACCAGCTATACGCACAGCCAGCGGTATCAATCTGCTAAGTGTCTGCTCTGCGGCTGCTGTCTGGAGGTCTGCCCGAACTTTGACCCGAACAGCGAATTTGCCGGAGCTGTTCTGCCCGTCAACGCTTACCGTATTCTGAACGAAGAACAGGATATTGCCCATCGGACAGAACTCGCAAATGCGTATCGTCAGCTTTATTTTGAAGGCTGCGGAAAATCTCTTGCGTGTCAGGACATCTGCCCAGCCGGAATCCCGGTCGAAGAACTGATGTCACATTCCAATGCCGCAGCGGTCTGGAAGCGATAAAGTGTAAAAGGGTATGCGGTTTATAGCCGCATACCCTTTTATGCTTAATCTTCTAATCCGTGACTTCCCGCCACATTCTTCAGATACTCCTCTGGTTCGCCGTTCAGAATCAAGTCTGCATAGCCCAGCGGGTCATTGTAGATGAGATAATCCAGTTCTGACCTCTGCGCCATGGTCACGTCCAATTCATCCTCGACCCCAGTGCAGTCAATGGAGATCATTCTCCCATCCCGAAGCAGCAGCTCCACGCAGCCGGTGTCCATGTTGAATTTGCAGGTTCTTTCATCGTACTTCATGTTTGTGTCCTTTCCGCCTTACGGCACTCTTGCAGTTGTGACCTTCGTGATACGGTTTTTCTGATAAGGTTTCAGACACACAGCCGTCAGGGAAGAGCCGGGAGCTTGTCGGGGCAACGCCCCTCCATCTTGCTGCGCAAGACCGCTCCGCTGCTTAAAAGCACCACTGGGGCTTTCATTGCTGCGCAACCGCAGCATTCTCATTTCCAAAGAAAACAAAAAATCCGAACCCTTCTCCTATCGAGAAAAGGTTCGGATTTTCATGGTTTGGTGCGGATAAGAGGACTTGAACCTCCACCGAGTTGCCCCGATTAGAACCTGAATCTAACGCGTCTGCCAATTCCGCCATATCCGCATATTCTGTTTTGTTCGCTGCCGTTCGGCTCGGAACGATGTTTATTATACCACAGGTGCAAAGAAAGTCAAGCATTTTCTGCAAAATAGTACGACAAATTTTTTTGCGAAAATTGTTGCATTCCGTATAGGCCGAATGGGGCGAAAAATCCGGCGGAGTATGATACAATAAATATTACCCCTGCGGGGCAGCGGCCCGGCGGGACTATTTACGGAAGAGGGAAACTGCGAATGTTCAACATCATTATCTTTCTCATCGGTGCAGGCATCATGTTCTACATGGCATGGCGGAGCTGGTCGAGACGCCGCAAGCTCATGACCAGGGGCGAAAAGGTCGAGGCCGCTGTGGCAGGCACCGTCCGGAGCCGGGACGGCGAAGCCTACCTGCTGGAGTTCACCACTGCTGGCGGCACCCACCGCCTCCATTACCCCAAGTCTGCCAAGGGCAGAGAGCTTGCACAGGGGGCTGTCGTCACCCTTTATTATAACCCCGACGACCCCGCCGAGATGTATGTCGAGGGCGACAAGTCCGTCCTGGGTGCAGAGGTGCTGTATGTGGTGCTGGGTATCGTGCTGCTGGTGCTGATGGCCGGCATCGTCCGCTGAGAGGGGGAGAAGAAAATGAAACTCGAACATTTTGGAATGGCAGAACCCGGTGACTGCCGGGTGGTCTTTTCCGCCGCAGCAGAAGAGCTGGAAGCGGCGGTGCAGGCCGAAAAGGCGGCCCCGGACGCTCCGCAGGACGAGGATGACCTGCTGACGGCGGCGGTCAACCGGGCGATTCTGGAGGGTTTCTCGCCCCTGTTCGCCCAGCTGATGAAAGAAAACGATTTGCAGCCCGTCACCGACCCGGATTTTGAACTTCTGGCCGTGAATCGGGCCGAGGGCTTCCGGGCGGGGGTGCAGTTCTTCTGCCTGCCGCCGCTGGAACTGGGAGAGTACACCGGCTTTACCCAGCCCATCCAGCCCCGGCCTATCCGGGAGCTGACCATCGAGCTTGAAATAAACCGCCGCCACGGTGACGAAGACCGCGCCGCCGACGCCGAGGGCAAGCGCGCCCTCCGCGCCAAGGTGACGCAGGACATCTACGCCCAGCGCTGCCAGCAGGCCCGCGCCGTGGCCGAACAGGCCTCATCGCCCAGCTGGTACACACGTCACCGGCCCGCTGCCCAAGCAGCTGGTGGCCGGCAACTACTTTGCCGAGCAGCGCCAGTTCAATCTGCGGATGCAGGCCAACGGCGTCAATTTTGACCAGTACTTAAAGGTGCAGGGCCAGACGGTGGAAGAATTCCGAGCCTGGCTCCACGCCGAGGCCGAGCACAAACTGCGCAGCCGGATGGGTCTGCTGCTGGTGGCGCAGAAAGAAGGGCTTTGGCCAACGGAAGCCGAGGTGGATGACGAGCTTGCCCACTGGGACGCAAAGCGGGACGGGGAGCACACCTTCGCTTCCAACGACCGCCGCCGCGCCGCCCAGCGCATCGCATCCAGCCGCGCCGCTGCCTTTATTCTGGCCCACTCCACCCTCACACCGCCGCCTGCTGAGGCAACGGTGCTGAAAGCCGAAAACAGGTAAAAAAGAAACTATTGCCGACCCGCAAAAAATAAAACAGAGCAAACAAAAATGGGGCTGTTGCAAAATAGCCCCAACGAAAAAAATGAGATAGACTTCCCCGAAAGGGGTTGCCTATCTCATTTTTTGTTGCAAGCTGAAACTGCAATGAACCAACTACAACAGAAACGGTGATCTTCTGAGCGCCGCATAGGAAATAAGGAAGTTTGCAAGCCAACCTGCCGGGACTGCAAGCCAAACAAAAGCAATGCCAAAACGCGGTGCACAAATCAAAGCAACAGACAAGCGGATCGCAAGGTTTACCATATTTGCAATAAGAAACGGCCGCATGATTCCGAGTCCGCGAAGAACGCCATCAGTTGCCATCTTGATGCCCATGAAGATGAAAAAGTAACCAAGCCATCTCATATAATCACCGGACACCTGATAGGCCAACGCGGTTCCGTCTTTTCCCAGGAACAACGAGGAGATCTGTGTGTGCAGTGTTTCAATGACCACGAAAGCAAGAACTGCAAAGCATAGATCCAAAACCAGTGCAGCATGATAACCTTTTTTGATACGCTCAATTTTCTTTGCGCCAAGATTCTGGGATACAAACGGCGAAACTGCATTGCCGATGGATACGAAGATCAGCGAAAAAACATTTTCTACCCGCATCGTTGCCGCATACCCGGCAAGTGCCTGTGTGCCGAAGGGATTTACCACTGCCTGCACGATCATCATACCGATAGACACTGTGGACTGCTGCAAAACCGATGGTACCGCAATGCGAAGCATGGAATACAGCTCCTGCCGGTCGAACCTGCTAAAGGAGCTCTTGTATTGCCGCATCCGAGACAGAAAGATCAAAAACGAAAACACGGCAGAAATTCCTTGTGCGATCAAGGTCGCAAGGGCTGCACCAAACACCCCCAGACCAAGACCAGCCACCATCCAGAGATCCATAAAAATGTTCAGGATAGATGAGAATATCAGCAGTCCCAACGGAATTTTGGATTCACCGATGGAAGTGAACATGGTGGAAAGAATGTTGTACATGAATAGAAACGGGAAACCCACAAAGTAGACACGCAGATACAATACTGCTTCTTCCAATATATCGGCAGGGGTCTGTAATCCGCTCATCATGAAATGGGAAAAGCAAAAGCCAAAGACACCAAGGACAACGCTTAAAATCAAAAAGCTGATCAGGGACGTTGACACAATGGTTTTCATTCTACCATAATTTTTTGCACCAAAACAGCGGCTTACAAGCACACCTGCGCCCACACCAGCACCAAGCGCCACACAAATAAAAACATTGGTCAGTGCAGCACAAGCACCAACAGCCGCAAGTGCCGAGGAGCCAACAAATTGACCAACTATTATGGAATCGGCCATATTGTATACTTGTTGAAAAAAGCTGCCAAGGATCATCGGCATCGCAAAAACAGTCAGCGCTTTAAGGGGTGGATCTGTAATCAAATATTCATCTTTCGACACGATTATATTCCTTCCAAAAATCGTTTATCGCAAATTTTATCGCAAGTCAAGAAATTATAGCAGTTTGCGTTTTTAATGCACAAGCAACATCCGCAAACTGCATATCGCAAATATGCTATTTTGATAGGCACTATTTTTGAAAA
>ENA-OQAY01000057-OQAY01000057.1-human-gut-metagenome-genome-assembly--contig:-NODE-57-length-25455-cov-0.672339_pt1 | contig 25455 bp, 26 predicted proteins | sample MGYA00242740_ERZ504537 | MGnify/ENA primary metagenome ERZ504537 (study PRJEB26092, sample SAMD00036272) | human gut metagenome | host: Homo sapiens | study: EMG produced TPA metagenomics assembly of... | reverse complement strand
CGGGAACGACCGCACTAATCAGATGATAAGGAGTCGTGGGGAACATCCAACTAGCCACTCCTCCGGCTACCACGCCGGCCAACAAGGTAGTAATGGCGGTTTTAGGCGCATCAAAACGCTCGATGGATTCTATTACCAGCAAAGAAGAAGACAACGGAGCGGCAAAAGCGGCAGACAAGCCCGCACCGGCTCCGGCAGCCAGCAATTGTTTCCGTTCCCCTTTCAGGATATGTCCCCAACGGGAGATAAGTGTTCCTATATAAGACCCTATCTGAACAGACGGCCCCTCGCGTCCCAAGGACAGCCCCGCACTGAGAGCCAACACACCTCCGCAGAATTTGGCCACCAGTTCCTTAAAAGGATGCTCATAACGGATACGACCGTTATTGGCCGCACGTGTCTGAGGAATACCGCCTCCGGCTATCAATGGCATACGTTTTACCAAAGAAGCGACAAAGATCAGAATCCCCCATAAGATAAAAAACAACAATACATGCCAATACCACGGATAATGTGCCGTAAAAAAAAGTTTTCCGCACATCAAAGAAATACCAAAGAAGATAGTGATAAGGCACAGCAACCAGTCCCGTAAGCAGCCCCACGAATATGCTCACGAAATACAGACGGGCATCAATCAGCTTCAGTTTCCATATTTGCCATTTGCGCAGATTGCTCCACTTCTTCCATTTGTTTTTCCATTTCTCCAGTTTCATATCCGGAATAAACAAATGGAAAAGAGAAGGGTTTATTTAAACAATGGCTTTAATAGTTCCGGTATTTCTATTTCATTTGCTTTCAGCGCTTCCAAACATTCACGCCCTTTATCGGATAAAGTAAAATGCATCTGCCGTTTATCCTTATCCCCCAAATTACGGACGATTAATTCTTTCTCTTCAATGGAACGGATGACCTTAGAGGTATGCGAAGCAGACAGACCTGTGTTTTCCGATATCACACTAGCCGTCAGCGTATCTCCGCCAATGCAACAAAGTGCCATTGCCTCATTCAATGACACTTCATATTGTTCCATTAAGCGGGTTTCAAGTTCAGAGAGAGCCTTGAACAGCTCTCTCATGACACATATTGATTTTATTTTCTCCATGCAAATTTAAATAAAACAAGTTTACATTCGCCTGTTCGGCACGGTTCATATAAGTTGCCACTCCACCAATAGTCACATGATCCAGCAATTCCTCACGTTTCACACCCATTACGTCCATTGACATCTGGCAAGCAATAAATTCCACTCCGTTCTGAATGGCTTGAGTACGCAGAGATTCCAATGAATCGATATTTTTCTTATTCATAATATATCGCATCATCCTAGCTCCCATTCCGCCCATATTCATTTTAGACAACTTCAACTTTAAAGAACTGGAAGGCAGCATCATGCCGAACATCTTCCCCCAGATATCTTTCTTCACCGCAGGCTTGTCCAATCTTTTGATAGCATTCAGCCCCCAGAAAGTAAAGAAGATGGTCACCTTCTTTCCCGTAGCCGCCGCACCGTTTGCGAGTACAAAAGTAGCTAAAACTTTGTCCAGGTCATCACTGAACAGAATAAAAGTTTTCCCTTTATCCTCCCGGCAAACTTCCGAGGAAGAAGATTGCGGAGTATTTTTCTCAACAATTACCTGATACTTTCCTGCTCCTGAATTTACTGAAACAAAACGGTTTCCGGTAGTTTGACACCATGCCTCGGCATCGCGGGGAAAACCGGCATCTGTAGCGACAATTTCCAAACGTTCGCCGTCCGCCAGTTCTTCCATACTCTTCTTCAGTTTCATGATAGGACCGGGACAAGATATGCCACAAGCATCCACTTTTATTGCTTTCATAGAAGGAATGACGGAAGAGGCAATAGTATAAGCTCCAGCAGAATCTTTACTGTGTTCAGAATGATCAACTTTTGAAGAATCAGAACTTGAAGAGCCAGAATTTGAAAACTCCTCCGGCTCGGGCAGAGGAGCCGTTGCCGCTTTATACAGTTTCAAACCTCCTATTAAATTCCTTACTTCCCCAAAGCCATTCTGTAACAATATATTAGAAGCCAGATACCCTCTCAACCCCACTCCACAATACAAATAGACCGGCTTATCCTGAGGAATCTCTTCCATCCTTTCGCGCATATCATCCAAAGGAATATTGACAGCCCCTTTCAAAGCACCGAGTGCAAATTCATCGGGAGTACGGACATCAACCAACGTAACTTTACTCAAATCGGCAGCCTGTAATTCGCGCCAATAAAGAGGCTTCATCTTTCCGCTCAGTATATTTCCGGCTACATATCCGGCTACTGCTACAGGATCTTTAGCCGAAGAGAAAGGAGGAGCATATGCCTGCTCCAAAGCCATCAAGTCATAAACAGTTCCGTTATGCTTAATCACTTGCGAGAATTCGTCAATACGTTTGTCCACTCCGTTATACCCCACAATCTGCGCTCCGAGTAATTTCCCATTCACAGGAGAGAAAGTTATTTTAATGGACATCTGTAAAGCATCAGGATAATATCCCGCATGGGAACCGGAATGGATGGTTGCCGACAAATAATCAATGCCTGCCTGTTTCAACCGTTTTGCCGGAAGACCCGAAGCAGCAACAGTCATATCAAAAACCTTGGCAATGGAAGTACCGATAGCTCCTTCGTAGGGTATCTTATTTCCAAAGACCATGTTATCTGCACAATACGCGCCTGACGGTTGGCCGGACCTGCCAGATAATTCAACCACGGTCTATCAGTCAGTGGATGACGGAACTCGATAGCATCGCCCACCGCATAAATATGCTCGTCGGAAGTCTGCAAGTAATCATTAACCTTAATACCGCGCATCTCCCCTATCTCCAGTCCAGCCTCTATCGCCAATGAGGTATTGGGACGTACCCCGATGGATAACAACACCATATCGGCAGGCAGCCTTTCGCCCGATTTGAAAACAACCTCCAGTCCGTTGACCGTGCGTTCGAAAGAAGCCACCGCCTTTTCCAGGTAGAGATGCACTCCTTTCTGCAACAAATGCTCGTGCACCAAAGAAGCCATAGAGAAATCAATAGGAGCCATGACTTGATTTGCCATCTCTACAACCGCCACTTCCGCACCGGCTTCCTGCAGATTCTCCGCCATCTCCAACCCGATGAATCCGGCCCCGATGATTACCGCCCGTTTCACCTTATGCTGCTGCAAGTAACTCTTGATAGCATCGGTATCATTCACATTACGTAGGGTAAAAATCCCTTCATTGTCAATGCCCGGCAAGGGAGGACGAACAGGCGACGCACCCGGAGAAAGCAATAATTTGTCATAACTCTCCGTATAAGTTTTCCCGTCGGAAGTACGAATATCCACTGTTTTCTCGGCAGAATGGATGGCTATTACCTCGGACCGGGTACGCACATCTATGTTAAAACGTTTCCCAAAAGCCTCCGGAGTCTGTACAAACAATTTTTCCCGCTCCGCAATCACACCTCCTATATAATAAGGTAGACCACAATTGGCATACGAAATGTATTCTCCCTTCTCGAACAAAATGATTTCCGCCTGTTCCGTGTTTCTTCTGATACGTGCGGCAGCAGTTGCACCTCCTGCTACGCCTCCTATTACTATATACTTCATAATTAAACTATTTTATTTGATTTAATATTTTCCAATGGAAACTTTATGCAAACATACATGATATTTCTTATAATAAAAAGTTTCCTATGGAAAATATTATCAAGTTAACTCTTTTTAAGGAGAAAGAACATTCCGGGTATTAAATAGACAATCTTTATTGTTGTTTGATATTTTATTCCCTACCTTCGCAATAAATTTCAAAATAAATAAGAAATTGAATCGAACAGACGCACATCATGTTATCTAAAATAGACTTGACGCAGGGAGGCATCACCGGCACTCTGCTACGTTTTACCTTACCTATGATTATAGGCTCACTGCTACAACAGTGTTACAACATAGCCGACACGCTGATTGTAGGACAATGTATAGGTTCCGGCGCATTGGCTGCCGTCGGTTCCGCCTATACGCTGATGGTTTTCCTCATTTCCATCCTGCTGGGATTGTCCATGGGAAGCGGAACCGTTTTTTCCTTGCAATATGGAGCCGGACGAACGGATTCCCTACGCCGTAGCATCTATGTATCCGTCCTGCTGATCGGCACAGTAACATTGATTCTAAATATAGCGGTTTTCGTCTGGATTCATCCCATCCTCAGGATATTGCAGATTCCCAAAGATATTTATGGCATGATGTATGATTACTTGTGGATTATCTTTTGGGGAATCGGCTTTACCTTTATCTATAATTTCTATGCGGCATTGCTGCGTGCCATAGGAGATGCCGTCACTCCTCTTTGGTTTCTGGCGGTTTCCGTTGTACTGAACATCGGGCTGGATTTATTCTTTATCTTGCAGTTGGATTGGGGAATCAAGGGAGCAGCCATCGCCACGGTAGCCGCACAGGGAGTATCCGCTTTGGGAATTATGGGATATGCCTACGTGAAATACCCCGAACTGAGATTACACCGCAACGACCTGCATTTCGACCGTCACTGCCTGAAAGAGATCACTTCGTTCTCCGCACTGACCTGTGTACAACAGTCGGTGATGAATCTGGGCATTCTGATGGTACAAGGATTGGTCAATAGTTTTGGCACTGTAGTCATGGCCGCCTTTGCGGCAGCAATAAAAATAGACTCGTTCGCCTATATGCCGGTACAGGAATTCGGAAATGCCTTTTCCACCTTTTATTGCCCAGAACTTCGGAGCGAGAAAAGAGGAACGGATCCGCAAAGGAGTGAAAAGTGCCTTGATTACCACCGTTCTCTTCTCTCTGGTCATTTCCATTCTGGTCTTTTTATTCGCCAAACCATTGATGCTGATTTTTGTCCGCCCCCACGAAACGGAAATTCTGAACATCGGTATCAGTTATTTACGCATCGAGGGAGCGTTTTATTGCGGAATCGGGATTTTGTTCCTGTTATACGGATATTATCGTGCCATCCGTATGCCGGGAATGTCCGTAGTGCTCACAGTGGTATCGTTGGGAACCCGTGTAGCCCTTTCCTATTGGCTTGCCGGCATTCCTGCCATCGGGGTCATCGGAATCTGGTGGTCTATTCCTATCGGATGGTTTATAGCGGACGTCATCGGCATCATATATTATAAACAACTTAAAAAGGAAACAGCAAAGGAAGTACCAGCACCATGACAATGCCCATAATAATCTGCAACGGCAGCCCTACCTTTACATAATCCATAAAAGTATATTGTCCGGCGGGCATCACCAGCGCATTGGGCGGAGTGGAGAATGGAGAAGCGAAACACATACTTGCCCCCAGTGTCACCGCAAAGAGAAAAAGGTACGGGACTTACCCCTATCTGTGTTGCACTTTGCATCGCGATAGGAGCCAGAAGCACTGCGGTAGCCGTGTTGCTGATAAACATCGTCATCAGGGAAGTAGTGAAATAAATACCCGCCATCAGCGCCAACGGTCCGTATGTTCCCAGTTCACTGACCAGACTGTTCGAAATGTATTCGGAAGCCCCTGTCTTTTCCAATGCCAGCGACATAGGCAGCATGGCCGCAATGAGTACGATGCTTTCCCAGTTAATGGTTTTGTAAGCCGCCTCCACATTGCGGAAACATCCTGTCAGTACCATCAGGATACCCGCAATCATCACCGCCGTCACCGGAGCTACCGGAATGAAGTCGAACACCATCATAGCCACCATCAGCACCATGATAACCGCAGCTACCGGTGCTTTGTAATCCAGCGTGACCTTCGCAGCCTCGGCCAGCGGTTGTCCCAGTACCACCCAGTCGGCATCTTCCTTGCTCAGCCGGGCGATATTGTTCCATGTACCCTGCACCAGCAACACATCCCCGCTATGAATCCGCTCATTGCCCAAGTCCTGCAACAAATATTCCTTCTTCCGGCGGATACCCAGTACATTCACATTAAACTTATCACGAAAGCCGCCCCCTTTATCGTCTGGTTTATCAGATTGGAGGAAGGCATCAAAACGATTTCAGCAATACCTATGTCATAAAAATCCAATGAATTGGCTGAGTTTTTCGCTTCTTCGGTAGTATGCTCGTCCAGCATCTCCAGCAGATAATCTTCGGCAAACAACTTTATTTTCTCAAAATCCCCCGTCACATACAGAATATCCTCTTTCTGAAGAACCGTACCGGGATCGGCCAGCTTCTGAGTAATTGTTTTCAGGAAGCGGTGTTGTGACATATCCCCACGACGCACCTCCAGTATATTCAATCCATACTTGCGCCGGATATCCAACTCTATAATCGTCTTTCCATGCAGCCGGGAGTCACCGACCACCCTCAACCGGAACAAATTACTGGATAGCCCATATTCCTTCACCAACTGTTTCAGGGATTTGCCCGAATGAACATTGTCGTCTCCGTTTTTCCCCCGTTTCGAAAGAAACCATTTACTGAGCGGAAGCAACACCAAAGTACCCACTGCCACACAAATAATCCCTACCGGAAAAAAAGAGAAGAACGAAAGCGGAGGAAAACCGGCCGAAGTCAACGCATTTTGAATAACAAGGTTGGGCGGCGTACCAATCAGTGTCATCATACCTCCCATACTGCTGGCAAACGCCAACGGCATAAGCAAACGACTGGGATTCATGTTGGCACTGACTGCCAGACTGACCACGATAGGCAACATCAGAGCCACCGTACCTGTGTTGCTCACAAAAGCCCCGATAGCAGAAGTCACCAACATTACAAGCAAGAATAATTTCAATTCACTCTTACCCGCTAATTTCAGAATGTGTGAACTGATCATTTTGGCAAGTCCCGTCTGAAAAATCGCTCCGCCAACCACAAACAGCCCCACCATCATAATGACGACCGAATTGGAGAATCCGGACAAAGCCTCGTCAGGCGTCAATATCTGAAAAATCAACAAAGCCACTAAAGCACAAAGAGCCACAAGATCCGACCGTATCTTGCCATTTACAAAAAATACTGCGGACAGTACAAGGATAATAATCGTAATGAGCATAGGTATTAAATTATTGTTTTATTCATTCGTTGTTGCATTTGTACGAATTCTTTTTGCAAAATAAAAATATATTCCGAAAATAGAAACAAACCCCGAATGTTTTTGTTCTTAAAAGAACAACATTAGCGACATTTTCATCTAAAATTTATGTATTTTTGTAGCCCTATAGAAAAGAACAGACATACAAATGATGGAAGAAACAACCTGCAAACCTGATTATTCGAATTCGATGGCGGAACATCTGGGTATCCGGTTTCTACCCTCCACCGAGGATGCGGTACATGCCGAAATGCCTGTAGACCATCGTACTTCACAACCCTTTGGTATGTTGAACGGCGGCGCGTCACTGGCTCTGGCCGAGATTGTGGCAGGACATGGCTCCATGTCGCTATGCCGGGAAGGCGAATATGCCTGCGGAGTACAAGTAAGTGGAAATCATCTGTCGGCCGTACCCGTCGGAGGCAAAGTATTCGCCACCGGCAAACTGATTCACCGCGGCAGATCCTCGCATATATGGAATATAGATATCACCACTCCACAGGGAGAACTGGTTTCTACTGTTCGTGTCGTTAATTTCATACTGAAAAAGAAATGAATCTACCAGATATACATACGCAAAAATTATTGGATTGCCTGACACATAGCCACCTCGGTTTCGCCCTCTACCGGTTACCTTGGACAGACGAATGCTACCTGGTATTGCAAACCTCAGGCGATGTGGAACAATTAGCGGACATTCAAGAACTGAATGAAAAAAGGGATTTGTCATGGCTCCTTTCCGGATATCGGAGGAACATCCCTTGGTACTTATCCGTCCGGATGTCACCGCATACGACTGGAGCGAAATCAGCGAAGCACTGTCTTCACTGGAATGTGTGGATACCCTGCTCACCTGCAAAAGCCGGCAGAATGAACTCTCTCCTTTTGTTTCCGAAGAAACGGATAAAGAACAATATACCCGCGCATTCGGGCGTTTCATCACTCCCTTACAAGAGAAGCGGTTCCAGAAACTGGTTCTGTCACGTTCTTCCGCCAGACATATCGGAGATGATTTTTCACCACTTGGCGCTTTTGTCCGGGCCTGTAACAATTATCCGCGCATGATGATTTACCTATGCCACACCCCCGCTTCCGGAACCTGGCTGGGCAGCACACCGGAAATCTTATTAAGCGGACACGGCAAAGAATGGCACACCGTGGCCCTGGCCGGTACCATGCCGATGCAGAACGAAGTGATGCCGACAGACTGGGACAGGAAGAACCGGGAAGAGCAGGGCTATGTGGCTGATTACATCCGCCGAATCGCCAAAAGATTCGGCAACAAGATGACGGAAAAAGGTCCTTATACCGCCCGTGCCGGACAATTGGTACACCTCAAGACCGATTTTTATTTCTTGTTGAAAAATACAGACCATATAGGCGATTTATTGCAAGAACTCCATCCCACTCCCGCCGTCTGCGGCCTGCCCAAAGAGGAGGCTTTCCGGTTTATTCTGAACAACGAAGGGTACGACCGCAGTTATTATTCCGGATTCACCGGATGGCTGGACACAGAGGGGCATACCGATATCTACGTCAATCTGCGCTGCATGGAAATAAAGCCGGGTGAAGCCATCCTGTATGCAGGAGGAGGAATACTGGCTTCCTCGGAAGTAGAATCGGAATGGATGGAAACGGGAGACAAGATGAATACGATGCGGAGCATCCTTCATCCTGACTTTATAAGTAAATAAATGGAAACAATTAAAGTAGAAGAATAATGTATTCAGACAAAAAGAACATACTTCAGTTGGTGGCACTTCTCAAAGCGCACGGTGTGCGGAAAATAGTGCTTTGTCCCGGCAGCCGTAATGCTGCCATCGTACACACTCTGGCCAATATAGAGGACTCCACTTGTTATTCTGTAACCGATGAACGCAGTGCCGGTTTTTTTGCTATCGGCCTATCTTTACAAGGGGGAGGTCCTGCCGCAGTATGCTGCACCTCCGGTTCGGCCCTGCTGAACCTGCACCCTGCCGTAGCCGAAGCTTTTTACCAACAAGTACCTCTGATTGTCATTTCTGCCGACCGCCCCGCCGCCTGGATAGGACAAATGGACGGACAAACCCTGCCCCAGCCCCATGTGTTCGGAACGTTAGTCAAGATGTCTGTCAACCTGCCCGAAGTACATACAGAGGAAGACGAATGGTTTTGCAACCGCCTCATCAACGAAGCCATACTGGAAACCACCCACCACGGCAAAGGACCCGTACATATCAATGTACCCATTTCCGAACCCATTTACCGCTTCACCGCCAAAACACTTCCCGAAGTACGTGTCATCACCCGTTATCAGGGACTGAGCGTGTACGACCGTGACTATAAGGAACTGATCGAACGGCTGAACAAGTACAACAAGCGCATGGTTGTGGTAGGCCAGATGAATCTGATTTACCTGTTCGAGAAAAAATATGTGAAACCGCTTTATAAACATTTCGCCTGGTTGACGGAACATCTGGCAACCAGACCATCCCCGGCATTCCTATCAAGAATTTCGACGCCGCCGTTTATTCCATGACGCCGGAGCGCCAGGAAGACATGGCCCCCGAAATACTGATACCTACGGCGGACACATCGTATCCAAACAATTGAAGAAATACCTGCGCAATCATCCCCCGCGCGAACATTGGCATGTTGCCGCCGACGGGAAGATAGCCGATTTATACGGTTGCCTGACCACCGTCATCGAGATGGATCCGTTTGAGTTCTTGGAAAAAATAGCTTTCCTGCTGGACAACAAACCTACCCATTATCCGCTGATGTGGGAAAACTATTGCAAAACCATTCCGATGCCGGATCTTGCTTATTCCGAAATCTCCGTTATCGGAAAACTCATTCAGGCATTACCCGAACCCTGTGCCCTGCATCTGGCAAACAGCTCCACCGTGCGCTATGCACAGTTATTTACAGTTCCTCCCCGGGTGGAAATCTGTTGCAACCGGGGCGTGAACGGCATAGAAGGCTCCCTGTCCACCGCCATCGGTTATGCCGCCGCTTCCAGCAAGCTGAATTTCATCATCATAGGCGACTTGAGCTTCTTCTATGATATGAACGCACTGTGGAATCAAAATTACGGTGCCAACATCCGCATCCTGTTACTGAATAACGAAGGAGGAGAAATATTCCATACCCTGCCTGGAATGGACAAATCAAGCCGTTCCCGGGAGTTTATCACAGCCGAGCATTACACCACCGCCAAAGGCTGGGCGGAAGAACGTGGCTTTATTTACATGAAAGTGACCGGAGAAGAAGAGCTGGAAGAAGCGATGCAGCCATTCACCTCACCCGAGACAAGGATGCAACCCATGCTGCTGGAGGTGTTTACTGACAAGGAAAAAGACACCACCCTATTAAGAGAATATTATCACGGACTTAAAAATAAAAATGAATAATGGAAACAAGAAAATGGAAAACCATCAAAGAATATCAAGATATTCTGTTTGACTTTTACAACGGAATAGCGAAAATCACCATCAACCGTCCGCGTTACCGCAACGCGTTCACCCCCACCACCACTTCGGAAATCAGCGACGCCCTGTATTACTGCCGCGAGTGCCAGGATATCAATGTAGTGGTTCTGACCGGAGCAGGCGACAAAGCCTTCTGCAGCGGGGGAGATATGCACGTAAAAGGTCATGGCGGTTATATCGGCACAGATGGAGTTCCCCGTCTGAATGTGCTGGACGTACAAAAGCAAATCCGGTCACTGCCAAAACCGGTCATCGCCATGGTAAACGGTTACGCCATCGGCGGCGGCCATGTGCTGCATGTGGTATGCGATCTGACCATTGCCTCAGAAAATGCCATTTTCGGACAGACAGGTCCCAAGGTAGGCAGCTTCGACGCCGGATTCGGCTCTTCCTATCTGGCACGCATCGTAGGGCAGAAGAAAGCCCGTGAAATATGGTTCCTTTGCCGTCAATACTCCGCACAGGAAGCACTGGAAATGGGATTGGTCAATACAGTCGTTCCTTTCGACCGCCTGGAAGACGAAACCGTGGCATGGGCAGAAAAGATGATGGAGCACAGCCCGCTCGCTCTTCGTATGATCAAAGCCGGACTGAATGCCGAACTGGACGGACAAGCCGGCATACAAGAACTTGCCGGAGATGCCACCATGCTGTATTACATGACAGAGGAAGCGCAGGAAGGAGGGAAGGCATTTTTGGAAAAACGCAAGCCACGGTTCCAGGATTATCCGAAGTTCCCATAAACAAACTACAAATTCAAAGCATGGACATTGAAGAATTCAGAAAATATTGTCTTTCGTTAGGTGACGTTTCCGAAAAGATGCCATTTGGCAAATTTGCTGCAAGATATGATTCCATCCTTGCCTTTTATGTTTATGGACACATGTTCTGTTTTATAGACATTGACAATTTCACTTTTGTCAATGTCAAATCTACTTCGGACGAAATTGAGTATATAAAAGAGAGACATGTTTCAGTCGGCAATCCCATCAACCAAAGTCTGAAACATTGGCTTCAACTTAATTTTGATGGTGATATTCCCGACACGAGCATATACACATGGGTCCAACGCGCCTTTGAGATTGTCAGGGATAAATATACCAAACTAACTACACATAAAAAAAAATGTTCCAAACCCAAATTATAAAAAAACAATTACACTTCAAGCAACCTGCCGGTACTTCCAGAGGAGTATATACTACCCGGGATGTATGGTACATCCTCCTCACCGACACCGGCAGCCGCCACTATGGCGTGGGTGAATGCGCCCCTCTCCCTGCCCTGAGCTGTGATGATATCCCCTCATACGACGAGGTGTTGGTCACTGCCTGCAAGAACCTGGAAAAGAACGGGGAAATAGACCGGGAAGCCTTGCTTCCCTATCCGTCCATCCTGTTCGGTATGGAAACCGCCCTGCTGCATTTCCGGGCACGCAGCCTGCAATTCTGGCACACCCCGTTCAGCAAAGGCAAAGAGGGCATCCCCATCAACGGACTCATCTGGATGGGAAACTTTGACGAGATGTACCGGCGCATCGGGGAAAAGATGCAGCAAGGCTTCCGCTGCATCAAACTCAAAATAGGCGCCATCGACTTTGAAAAGGAACTGGAGCTGCTGGCGCACATCCGCCGGCATTTCACCTCAGCCCAAATCGAACTGCGTGTAGATGCCAACGGTGCTTTCTCTCCTGCCGATGCCCTCGAAAAGTTACATCGTCTTTCCGAATTCCAGCTCCATTCCATCGAACAGCCCATCCGTGCGGGGCAATGGAATGAAATGGCCCGGCTCTGTGCCGCCACCCCCCTTTCCCATTGCACTGGATGAAGAGCTGATAGGCATCAACCGGCGCGACCGGAAAATAGAATTGCTGGAAACCATCCGTCCTCAGTACATTATCCTGAAACCTTCTCTGCACGGAGGAATCAGCGGCTCCGAAGAATGGATGGAACTGGCGGCTGAAAGAGGCATCGGCTCATGGGTCACTTCCGCTCTGGAGTCCAATATCGGACTGAATGCCATCGCACAATGGTGTGCCACCTTGCAGCCCGCCCTCCCCCAAGGACTAGGTACCGGCTTGCTGTTTACCGACAATATAGACTATCCGCTTCACATCGAAGGGGACTGCCTTTGGTTCCACCTCGAAGAACAAGAACCCGACTTACTAAACTGGCTGAAACAATGACAAAATTCTGCACCAATAGAAACAAACAGACCATTCTGATAGAAAGCATCCCCTACTCCAACTGGGAAATTGAAATGGTAAGAATGAATATCCCTGCCGACAACCGAAGTTTCCGGCAGGAACTTTTCTCCTTTCTTTCCGAATGGTTTGACCCGGCAGACACCCTGCCGGTACATACTTCAGGCTCCACCGGCAAACCCAAGGAACTGTATGTAGAAAAAGAACGCATGATGGAAAGCGCCTGCCTCACCTGTTCCTTCCTCGGACTGCAAAAAGAAGATTCCGCCCTGCTTTGTATGCCCTTGCAATACATTGCCGGAAAAATGGTGGTAATACGTGCCTTGGTAGCGGGACTGGACTTGCTGCCTGTCACCCCCTCCGGACATCCTTTAAAAGACCTGACAAAAGCACCCGTCTTTGCCGCCATGATCCCCATGCAAGTCTATAACTCACTGCAAGTTCCCGAAGAGAAAGCGATATTGCAACAAATCAGACACCTCATTATCGGAGGCGGTCCTATCGACTCCCAACTGAACGCTGCGTTAAAAGATTTCCCCCCATGCCGTATGGTCTACCTACGGCATGACCGAAACCTTGTCACACATTGCCCTACGCAGACTGAACGGTCCTGAAGCTTCAGACTGGTACACCCCTTTCGAGAGCATACAGATCCGTCTGAGTAAAGAAAACACCTTGGTGATATACGCTCCCGAAATTTGCGAAAAAGAACTGGTGACCAATGACATAGCCGAGATAAACGGACAGAACCAATTCCGCATTCTAGGCAGAAAAGACAACACGATCAATACAGGAGGAGTAAAAGTGCAGATAGAACAAGTAGAGGCCGCATTGAAAGAACACCTGTCCGTTCCTTTCCTGATCACCTCCGCCCCCGACGAAAAATTCGGAGAAATCATTGTACTGCTTGCCGAAGGACAACTGCCCGACGACATAGAACAGACCTGCACACATCAATTACCTCCCTACTGGCGTCCCAAACGTTTTGTTCCGGTATTCAAACTTCCCCTGACAGAAACCGGGAAACCCGACCGTGCCATAGCCAAATTACTGGCGCAAAAATAACTCCGATCCATTCATAAAGGGTGAATTCAAAAACCAATCAAACGGTCTTTTTGAATTCACCCTTCTTTCTGTAAAAAAGAATAATTTTCCGTGTTCTCCTACAACTTACGGAAAGCTCAAATTGTTTTCCTATCAGTATATTAAAAAAATCAAATACACGTAGTTTTTTTCCGTTTTATTTTCCCTTATGTCCACTACTCCCGGTGGAATGTATCATTAAATTCTAATTTTGTGAAGCTAGATTTGATACAAAGTATGTTATATAATAACCCAAAACCACAGGATACCAAAGAAGGACTGTCCGACCAAGATTTCAGTATTTATATGGATGCGCACACAGTGCCTTTCAGCAAATACCCCTCTTATATGCCGGCAGGAGTTTTGGGTATATGTACCGAAGGAAATGCCGAGATCCAGGTTGGCCTCCGGAAATATGTTATTTGCGCAAACGACATTCTTATTTTCATGCCGGGATTCCTGGTTTCATTTATAAAATCCAGCCCGACTTTCACCATCGACTATTGTACTTTTTCAAATGTCCTTTTTTATGACGTGATCAATGGAAGTATCAAACGTTTTCCGACCGGTTTTCATACCTACACCCAGACCCACTGCGTCTATTCGCTATCCCAAGAGAAAGCGGAACAGTTCTCCATCTATTTCCGGTTATTATACAACAGAGCCACTTCGCCAACTTATTTATTTACAAAAGAAATCTATTACCAATCTGCTGAAATTACCTTTTCTGGAACTTTATGCAGACTATTACAGCACGGTAAAAGAACATAAAGTCACCACCTTGCATAAAGAAGAAATCGGATACTTTTTTCTGGATTTGCTGTTAAAGCATTACAAAGAAAACAAAGAAGTGGCGTTCTATGCCGAAAAGTTGCATGTTTCCTCCAAATACCTGACTGAAGCCTTGACCCTGGTAAGCGGAAAATCCCCCAAAGAATGGATTATACATTATACCCTGCAAGAGATTTACGCACTATTGGAGAATCCATCCATCAGCATACAGGAAATCGTTCAAAGAACCCGGTTTGCCAATCCTGCCACCTTAAGACGTTTCTTCAAGCGACATACCGGAACATCCCTGTTGCAATACCGGAAACAGGACTTATACAAAAATAATCAATAGGTACCTCAATAAAAAAATCAGCCCGTTCCACACATTCTTCCGGAACGGGCTGATCCCTCTATCTACCAAAACTTGTTGTTTTCCTTACTATACTCAAATCCGGCCGCCTTCAGTTTTTTCACCAACAGCTCCTTGTCTACATTCATATCATCACAAAGCTCGTCCAGCGAATGATAGCAGTCACGAAGTTTCATATTCACCATGCTGAAAAGCATCATCGGGTCATCAGGTAATTCCATATCAATATCTCCTTTTTAAAAATCGGCTGCAAAGTTACAAAACTTTTCATAATGATACGTATTCCATCGCCAAATATCGGTTTGACAAAAAGTTATCCCCTGCTTTTTATCCTATCAGTCCGTCAGCTTCACCGTTTCCATCTTCCCCGGAACCAAAGTAAGACGCGCCGTTCCATCCCTGTCTATCTCCACTTCCATATACCGGGCCCGGATAATGATCCTTCCGTCTACAGCCAGTACCCCCCACTGGCAGGAGCTATCCTGATAGGCGCAATAACCACCCACCGGATGCAATATCCTCCGATAGACAGGTGGAATCAAAATCCGCTCCGCTGTCCTCAGCCCCCATTTCACTCCTATTTGAAAAGGTACGGCCTCCACACTCCTGCTGATTATACGCTGCCGTTTCCGTTCATACTCGCACTTCTCCTCACGCAAGCGTTTCTCCACACGCTCGTCCGCCTGTCTTCGGAGCAATGCCACCGCCTCATCAAAATCCTCACTCCGGTCCGACGGACGGTTACAGGCCACATAACGCTTTCCATGCCCTTTCTCCACATGATAATACCGTCCCTCCTCATCCATCACCACAATACTTTGATCCGGCAACCGTCCGCTCAGGTAATAAGCACGCTCCTCATCCCCCTCCAACAGACAAACCTGCGGTTCACAACAAAAGCCTCCATCTTCCATGCGGCGGCATCGGGAAGGCACTCTGCCATCGTACATCTTCACATAAAACCCCATCCACACGATGGACGAAGAAGGCAACCCGCATGTATTGGCATACACCTGCCTTGTCCTGCTGTAATAAGTACGGTTCACCTGTAACAATTCTATGCTCCCGTATCTGAGGACACGCGGGCGGACAGAATAACACCGGCCGTTCCGTAAATCCACATAAGACACCGAATTCCCGGCATGACGGACTTGCAACAAATCATCTTTCAGAAACCTCACCTCACGGCAATGCCCCGGTTCGGCCACCAAAGCCCCCGTATCATCCAGTACCCGGACACACCCGTTCCGAAGCCTCCCCACGGCAAAACGTCCTTTGATACTCAAAATCTCTTTAAACGAAGCGTCCGGCAGCATCTCATCTCCCTTTTCCAATCCCCAAAGACCTGTTTCCTTATCTACAAATGCCCTCAGCCTGCATGACGGTGACTGCTCCTTCTCATCCGGCAAAGCCTGCTCTCTGATGGAAGAAAGCAAACGCCCGTGCTCCATAACCACCACCAAGTCCCCACCGGCTTCAGCCGGCCTTTCCACCACCGGAAAAGCGGTAACGGAAGCATCACAGTTCATCCGTCCGGGCAAACTCCCCTTTCCCGCCATCCGTCCCCGGAACATAGCATCCCAGTTCCATCGCTGTGTAGGAAGCCCGAAAATGCGGTACAGCCCCACATTGTCTATCAGCATACACGCCTCCTTGCCCTCCGATCTCCGCAATCCGCGCCCTACCTGCTGCAAATATTTAGCCAGTGACAAAGTAGGACGGGCCAGTTGTACAAACTCCACATCGGGACAGTCGAACCCCTCGCTGAATACATCCACATTCACCAGCACCTCGATTTTTCCATGTCTGAACTCCTCCACCATCCGCTTACGCTCCATAGCAGGAGTCTTGCTGTCCACAGCCACCGCATTCACTCCCCGCCTGCTGTAATACTCCGCTATCCGCCGGGCATGTTCAATGCTGATGGCATACACCATCCCCTTCTTGCCGGAAGCAAACTGCCTGACACTGCGGTACAGGCGCTCGATACCGGGACGCCTGTTCAGTACCGCATCCATCTCTTTCACCTGATAATCCCCATCGGCCCCCCGTTTCTCCAGACCGTCAATGAGCCGCTGCTCCTCGCTGCCGGGACGGATGGATACATAATCGAACACAGACAACACGCCTTTTTCAATAAACTCGGCAATACTCCACGAAGTAACCAGTACCTCGAACAGTTCCGTGAACCCCCTACGGTTCAGGCGGCAAGGTGTGGCAGTCACACCCAGTTTCTTTGCGGCAGGATAACGCTTCCACATCTCCGTGTAAGAAGCGGCCAAGGCATGATGAGCCTCGTCTATCACAATCAGTCCCGGAGCATCACCCGCCTCATTCCAGTGCCGGGACAGCCATTGGACAGACATCACCCTGACCGGAGTATCCTCCCTCCGGATACCATATTTAGCCAGCGTTTCCTCCATTTGCGCCACCAGTTCCCTACGATGGGCAATAAGCCATACCCCGCTGCCGGCAGAAGACACGAACTCACTGACCACAGATGCCAGCAAATGTGTCTTGCCCGTACCGGTAGGCATCTGCACCATCACACTCCGGTGAGCTTTCCACGCTTCCATCAGACGTGTTTTCATCTCTATCTGATAATCCCGCAACATAAATAATTTGCCGATTTGCTAACGTGCCAATGGAGTAAGAGGATAACTGAAAAAATTATTTACTAGCCAGCATATTATTAATCTGCGCCCGTATATTGGCTATCGTACCGCCCGACACAAGCCGTTTGGCAAAAGGTAGCAACGACTTGATGAAAGCCGCTTTCACCACCGTGTGTTTGTCTACATTCCTACAGTTCTCATCGGCCAGCATCTTTCCTACCACCACCGCCAGTTCGCGTGCCGTGGTACACTCTCCCAAAAGTATCTTGTAAGCCCTCATCACCTTTATATCGGGTATATAGACCGATACGTAAAATTCATCATCCGACAGTTCCGCCGGCTCCTGTGCCGGCTTCTCATCCGTCACACTTTCTGTACTCTCCGTTTTCTCAGAATCTTCCGGTTGGTCGGCGGCCTCATCACCCCGGTCGCCATAAAAGTTCTGAATGGCGGAAGACGCCACAGGGGCAATCAGATTGTTTCCGCCATAAATATTTATCATCATATCAGGTTTTTCATTCATATACTATTTCTTTTCTCTATTCTTTAATTATTATCAACAGATCGTTAATCAAAATCCATATTTTATCAATATATAATCAATAGCATGCACCAATAGTAAACAGATAGTAAACGGTTATGAACCGATTTCCATACGTCATTCCCTACCCGTATATTTGTGCAGATAAATCAAAATCAATTTCTTTTATGAAAGAATACATCATGTCATTTTTCAATGCACCCGTCACCAATAAAATACCCACATGTATATGCAGTGTGGCAGGGCTTCATACCTACATCAGCACCAATCCGCAACTGGAAGAACTGACGCGTAAAGTCAGAGCCGGACTCGGAGACAAGCAAGTGTTCCGAAAGAATAAACAGACCCTTTTACCGTATGTCACTCCGGCAGGTATCTTCTCTTACTGCAAAGAGCAATGCATGCAAGTTCCTTCGGGCCTCTTTGTCATAGATATTGACGAACTGGCTTCCACCGAAGAAGCGGCAATGTGGCGCGACCGCCTCTTTGCCGATGAAGTGCTGCACCCCGTACTTTCCTTTGTCAGCCCCGGAAACCAGGGAGTAAAACTGTTTATCCCTTACCGCATAAACCCTTTCCTGAGCGTGGAAGAATCCTTCGACAATGCCCTGCACACCGCATGGGAGTATCTGGAATGGAAATACGAGCTGAAAGTGGACAGGGCCAATGCCGACTTGTCCAGAGCCTGTTTTCTGTCGCACGACGGAGAAGCGAAAATCAATAACCATAAATATTAAAAAATGAACGATTCTATTTCTATCTTGGAACAGCTGGTAACAGCCATCGAACAAGCGGGAGTCAATGTGGCCCCCACCTATCAGGAATATATGCCGCTGGCCTTTGCCATAGCCAACAGTTGCGGAGAAGAAGGACGCACCCGGTTCCACCGCATCTGCCGCATATCCGAAAAGTACCACCACGATGAAGCAGACAAACTGTACGGACATGCCCTGACCAAAGGAACAGGCAGAAATTCCCTGGGAACCGTCTTCCATCTGGCAGAGGTGGCCGGGGTGAAAATGGACCCGAAACTTGCAAACTTGCAGAACTTGCAGTCTCTCCACACCCACACACGTGCGCGCGTATCCTATAATGCCCATCCGGATGCTTCCGACGGGACTCCGCCCGATGCCGTTTTCACGGACCCAGCCTCCCCCTGTCCGACGGCGTGTCCAAGACCATCCTCCCTGCCCGACTTCCCTCTTTCCCCGACTACCGCTGGCCCGCCTTCCTGCAAGGAATCATAGACTGCGGTAACTCTCCCGCCCAACGGGATATCCTGCTGCTGGGTGCGGCAACCGTGCTGGGAAGCACCCTCAACAAACTGGTAAGTTTTGTGTACGGACGAAAGCACAAATATCCCTGTCTGCAAGTATTCGTCACCGCGCCTCCCGCTTCCGGCAAAGGTGCACTGACCTGGGTACGCCGTTTGGCAGAACCCATACACAACGCGCTGCTGGACACCTACCGGGAAAAAATAAAGACCTACCGCATGGAAAAGACCAAATGGGACACTTTGGGGAAGGAAAAGGCAAATACCCCCGAACCCGAACAGCCCCAGCTGAAAATGCTCCTCATAGCCGGTGACAATACCGGTACAGGCATACAGGAAAACCTGATGGACTCCGGAGGCGTAGGACTGATATGCGAAACCGAGGCCGACACCGTGAGCACCGCCATTGGAGGCGACCACGGACACTGGAGCGACCTCCTCCGGAAATGTTTCGACCATGACCGGCTGGCCTACAACCGGCGCACCAATCACGAATACCGCGAATGTAACGTCACGTTCCTCTGCGTACTTCTCAGCGGCACGCCTGCACAAATCAAGCCCCTTATCCCATCGGCCGAAAACGGATTGTTCTCTCGCCAGCTGTTCTACTATATGCCTGCCATTGAAGAATGGGAAGACCAGTTCAACGAAGCGGATACAGACTATGACTCCCGTTTCCTGGAATGGGGGGCACAATGGAAAGAAGTGCTGGACGCCATCACCGCTTCGGTGAGCAACATCAACATGAAGCTCACCCACGAGCAAAAAGAGATATTCAACTTCCACTTTGCCCGTGTATTCGGACGAGCCTCCGCCATTCACGGTAACCAGATGAAAAGCGCCGTAACCCGTATTGCCATCAATATCTTCCGCATCATAAGCATTATCGCCCTGCTGCGCTCTCTGGAATCCCTGCTGCCGGGAGGCGAAAGGAGCGGTGAACCACAGGAAAACATCGTGCGTACCCTGCTGAACTGTCCCGGACTGACCCCGTCGGCCCATATTCCACAAGAAAACATAGCAGACGGAATCGTACCGCAATTCAACCTCTCCATCCGCACCGACGACTTTTATGCCGTGCTGGCCCTGGTGGAACCTCTGTACCGCCATGCATGCCACATTCTCTCGCTCCTGCCCGCAGGAACCCCCACCGCACCATCGGCGAACATGACTCCCGAAACCCTGTTCGACTGCCTTCCCCTGCGCTTCACCCGCAACGAAGCCATCGACAAAGGAGAACAGGTAGGAGTTCCGGCAGGCTCGGTGGACTCGCTGCTGAAACGTATGACCGAACGCGGACAGCTGGTCAAAGTGGGGCGTGGCGAATACGAATTCAACGCGCGCATGCACACACGTACGTGTGTGGGTGTGAGAGAGAGTGCAAGTTCTGCAAGTTTGCAAGATTCCTGAATTTAAAATGTATAAATATGAAAGATTTCCTTTATTTCCCATCCATGACAAAAGGTAGCCTGGCTCTGCTCTATTTTCCCGGTTCAAATCCCCGGATAGCCACCCGGCATCTGATGAGGTGGATAAACGGCTGTCCCCCTTTGATGGAAGAGTTATCCGCAACGGGTTACCATACCTCGCAAAAAGTCTTCACGAGCCGCCAGGTGACACTGATCAACCGGCATCTGGGCAGCCCCGGATAGCCCTGCAAGCTCTTTGGAACAGGATGAAAGCCATAAAGTGCCACAAGGTGTCATAAAGCGTCAGCACGCATTTCACAGTACCTATCTTTGCAATGTCAACAATGAGGGAGCCGATACGTTACTAACCTTCGGCCTAGCATGTTACTAACATGTAACCCCATACGTTACTAACCTTCAGCCTTACACGTTACCTACGTGCAATCCGCAAGAAAAGTAAAGTATTCTCCCTCTTCACTGACGAAATTCATTTTTTTATTTTTCATCTCTTAAAACCCTATTTTATCATGATCAACTACAGCACCTGCATGCGTGGTAACCCCACCGACAAAGACGCGGCCAAGAAGGCGTATGCCAACGCCCAGTACTCACAAGTAATGACACTGGACAAGTTCTGTTACCACATTGCCAGCCACGGATGTGTATACTCGCGCGCCGATATCCAAGCCATCCTTATTCTTGCCGTGGACTGCCTGCGCGAGCAGTTGTTGAACGGACAGCAGATACAGATGGGCGATCTGGGCGTATTTTCGAACAGTATCCGAAGCCTCGGCGCCCCTTCGATGGCAGAGTTCACTGTGGAGAACATCACCGAGGTGAACGTACTGTGGGCTCCGGGCGTCCGTTTCAACAACCTGCGCCAAGATGCCGAATTCCAACTGGTTCCCACGCGCAAGGCAGCCGCCGAAGTAGTGAAGGCATTGAAGGCGGAAAGACTACGGTAGACCTGACGGGCAATTCTTCTGCCGCCGGCATTGCCGCTGACGACGCTGACGCCTCCCGCATTCCAGCCGCCTCCGGCGAACCGGCAGACGAAAATAGCTGACCGGCTTGTTCCGCTCCACAGAGATAGCATGATGTGATTATGGAACACGGGCGACACGGACTCTTCTTTCACTCCCCCGTGTCCGTCCGCCAGTTCCGTAACCTCCTTTTGTTCCATTCGCATTTTAAACTGACAAAAAACAGATATTTCCATGAATGAATCCAACCACGAATCCAAGAAAATCACCTGGACACAAATCCTCCGGGCAGTTATCCAGGCAGCCATCGCGGCACTCACCGCTTTGGGCATTACCAGTTGCGCATCCCTCATCTAAAGAACAAACACAACATTTTCCAATTCTCAATTTATTATGATACAAGAAACATTCCCAATGATAATCGGTGAGGAAGAAATGAAAAACGAACGCCAACTCCTCACCGTAGAGGACGGACCGCTGATGCAAGGACGCGAATCAGTGCGATACCTCATCCTCCACTGTAGCGCCACACGTTGTGACAAAGACTATACTGCCGAGCAATTACTTCGTGACCATAAGACCCGTGGTTTCCGGACTGTAGGTTACCACTTCTATATCCGTCGCGACGGCACCATCACCCAGCACCGCAAACTGCTGGAAGTGGGGGCACACTGCCGTCCCTGGAACCGTTGCAGCATCGGCATCTGCTACGAGGGCGGTCTGGATGCGGACGGACATCCGGCAGACACCCGGACCGCAGAGCAGACAGAACAGCTTACCTTGTTGCTGATGCGTCTGGCAAAGCTCTTTCCCGGTGCCCGGATAAGGGGACATAGGGATATGAGCGGAAGCATCCCGAAGGCTTGTCCGTGTTTTGACGCGGAAGGGGTGTTCGGATATTTGGAAAGGTAATTTCTTTTTCCAAGGTTTCCTTTTGCCAGTGTTCGTTTCTGCTCTCAAGTAGAGAGTGATACTACTGGCAGAGGGAATTTTTTACTAAGATCATCCGGCCGGTACCGACACACCGAAACAGACTATCATATAGATAAAAAATTCTTTAGGAGTAAATATAGTAATATCAGAAAATAAAAAAATCCTTCCTGTTACGGGTTATTGTATAATCCGCGTTTATTTTTAAAGCTGAATAAATCCTAATCGGATAATCTTCTTTATTATTAAAACTCCGGGAACAAGCGCTCTCGTTCCCGGAGCTCCCCCTGCACTTTTCACAAAGGACAAGGGTTCTGATCTAACATTAGTGCCGGCTATGTTCCATTTCCGGCCGGCAGACGGAAATAACAGGCTGCAAAAACAAAGTTTTTTAACTGCTAAATTACTAAGGACCCTCATCGAGAAGGATCGTTAAGAACAGCCCGTTTTACTAATAGGCATTCTTCTCGCCACGGAAGACATTCGCCACCGTCCTGTACATGATGTAAAGGTCCAGACCGAAGCTCCAGTGCTCCAAATACCAGATATCACCACGGATACGGCCCTCCATGTCTTTTAGTTCCTTCGTTTCCCCACGGAAACCCGTAACCTGGCTCCATCCCGTTATACCCGGTTTCACAAAATGCCGCACCATATATTTATTGATCAACCTTGAATATTCCTGCGTATGGAGAAGCATGTGAGGACGAGGCCCCACGATACTCATATCTCCTAACAGCACATTGATAAACTGGGGCAGCTCATCTATATTCGTCTTACGCATTATATTGCCCCAGCGCGTCTTGCGGGGATCATGCTCCGTGGCCTGTATCCTGTCGGCATCTGCATTTACTTTCATACTGCGGAACTTGTAACAATAAAACTCCCTGCCGTTCAGCCCGTTCCGTTTCTGGCGGAAGAACAGCGGGCCGGGCATGGTCAATCCGGTCACTATCGCCACCACAATCAGAATAACCGGAAAAAGCGTACAAAGGAACACCGATGAGACTACTATGTCAAAGGTTCTTTTCAGCAGGCGGTTCCCCGGCCAACTTAAGGGATCGGGCGAAGGCCCAGGTAAGGGACGTTCCCCATGATGTTGAACGACATACGGTGGTGGAGATAATTGCGCACATTGGGCACACTGAAGAAATGTACCAGATGGTTCTCGCAGTAATCAATCAGAGAAACAATGACCTCTCTGTCTTTTGAGGGCAGGCAGCAGAACAGGTAATGTACATAATCATGTTTCTCCAGATATTCCTGTACCTGCGCCGGCTGGCCCAAATACGGACATTCTACCGGAAAAGCAGGATTCGCCTGACCGTCAAAATAGCCCACGATCGAATAACCTGTATCTTCACTGCCCGACATCTCATGGTAGATTTCCAAGTTGTTGTCCGTACTTCCTACCAGTACCACAAAACGCGTATGTTTCTTGCTCATACGGTAAAGCCTGATGAGAAGACGAAGAGTGAAACGGAACGAAACAAGACACAGAAACAGGAGGAAAAGGTACTCCAGCATGAACAGGGAGGCTATATCCGCATAGTTTCCTACAGAAAGGACCAGACCGCCCAGGAGGACAAACAGGAACATATTCTCGAGCACACGTTTCCATATCTGAAGGGAATGCACTTTCCTCCGGTGAAGCACTACTCCTGAATGGATGGCGCAAAGGGCGTAACATAACATCAGTGTAAGCATGATTTGCAGAACGGTGATTCCACCAACCTGCAGGCTATCCCACTGCATCTCATTGGACAGCTTGCTGAAAAGCAGGAATAGCAGACCGCAAAGAAAGGTCTCGGTGACAATCACAAAGGTCTCGATCAAGTGGTTGTAGGATGCTAATTTGTCTTTCATAGTGGTATACACTTAGCTAAATATTATTAAAAACATAAAACTTTCATACTTACTATATCTACTTCAAGTGCACTCTAAAAAAAACACCTGCCGACAGATATTTACAACGATTCAGTTCTCCTACTAGATTAATGTAATCTTTCCATACGGAATATGTCATACCAAGATTTACCTGATATTTCGGACTATCCGGATTAAATATCAAATCCTCATTCACTTCCGTATAACCAGGAACTACTTCCACCATCAAATTAACTCCATTAACCAATTTATTTATTAAAGACTTACCTTTTAGTTTCAATTGGAAGTTTACACCAATAGCAGGACTGTTTAAATTATTATCAAAACGAGTACTGTAAATCCATGTTAAATGTGCACCCAATTCACCTATATTCTGAAAAATAACATGTTTAGTAACGGCTAAATAATAACGATTCCAATACCCATTACCATATGTTGTTTCTGAAGGATATGCAAAAGAACCACCATTCCAAGAATCACCAATCGCATCATTGGCACCTAACACAATCTGTGGTGTCCACAATTTCCACCATCCTTCCTTCCATACTCTAAGCCGGAAATGAAAAGAGCGATCTTGATTCGTGAACTTGCCGTAAGTGGAAGGGACCCAATAACCTGAATTGTTTCCATAATCAGTGTGGACAGCCTTATGCCCCGTACACAGATAGCCTGCTTCCAACCAAGGAAAAATAGTAATATTGATATAGTAATTCCATGTATCATACCACCACCGTGGCACCGTGACGTGACGACTCAGCCAATTACCACCTGCCATAAAAGTCTTGTCGTGTTGCATATCAGCAGTAGGCATGTTCATCAAGCCGGTAGTGCCATAATTTATTTGAGATTTCACCTG
>ENA-OQAY01000056-OQAY01000056.1-human-gut-metagenome-genome-assembly--contig:-NODE-56-length-25592-cov-1.156136_pt1 | contig 25592 bp, 20 predicted proteins | sample MGYA00242740_ERZ504537 | MGnify/ENA primary metagenome ERZ504537 (study PRJEB26092, sample SAMD00036272) | human gut metagenome | host: Homo sapiens | study: EMG produced TPA metagenomics assembly of... | reverse complement strand
TGGAGCGCGAGTTCGACCTCGACCTCATCACCCACCACGCCCAGCGTCCGCTATCGTCTGACCCTGACCGACGGCACCGTGGAGATGATAGACAACCCGTCCAGCTACCCCGACCCCTCCAACATCGTCAAGCAGGAGGAGCCCTTCGTGGACGTCCACCTCTACACCCCCAACGAATACGTCGGCAGCCTGATGGACCTGTGCCAGAACAAGCGCGGCGTCCTCATCGACATGAAGTATATGGACGACGTGCGTGTGGACCTGCACTACGCCCTGCCTCTGGGCGAGATCGTCTACGACTTCTTCGACGCCATCAAGAGCCGGAGCCGCGGCTACGCCAGCTACGACTACGAGTTCAAGGAGTACCGCGAGAGCGACCTCGTCAAGCTGGATTTCCTGCTCAACGGCGACCCCGTGGATGCTCTGTCCATGATCGTCTTCCGCGACAACGCCTACGCCAAGGGCCGCCGCATCTGCGAGAAGCTGCGGGACAACATCCCGCGCAACCTCTTCGAGATCCCCGTTCAGGCGGCCATCGGCGGCAAGATCATCGCCCGCGAGACAGTCAAGGCCATGCGCAAGGATGTGCTGGCCAAGTGCTACGGCGGCGACATCTCCCGCAAGAAAAAGCTGCTGGAAAAGCAGAAAGAGGGCAAAAAGAAGATGCGCCAGCTCGGCAGCGTCTCCCTGCCCAGCGAGGCGTTCACCGCCGTGCTCAAGCTCGACAGCGACGACGATTGATATTGGTTTTTCCGCTCCCCTCCCGCCCGGAGGGGAGTTTTTTTCATATCTGGCGGGTGGCTAAGAATCTTAGCTCAAATCTTGACCTTTCTTCCGATCTTCCCGCCCCCAAAAAGGACAAAAAAGCCCCCGCCTCCGGGAGTACCGGAGGCGGGGGCTTCGCCGAACTGTGGCTTATGAAGAAGGTTTTCGGAAGGTACCGTTATGCAGCCTTTGCGCCGTTCTTCTTGCTGGCGATGGTGTCGAGCATCAGCACGCCGACGCCCAGAACCACACCGATGATGGAGGAAATGACCTCAGGAGCGATGAGCAGCAGAGCCGCGATAAACAGGGCGACGCGCTCAAAGGGCTTGAAGTTGCGCTTGAAGTAGCCAGCGACAGTGACTGCAAGGAAGAAGGTGCCCAGCAGCATCTGGGCTGCGCCGATGACGATCTCAACGACAGTGCCTTCCAACAGGATAGCGGGATTGTAAACGAAGACAAAGGGAACAAGGAAGCCGACCATTGCAAAGGTGAAGCCCTTGATGCCGGTCTTCATCGCGTTCGCATCTGCGATACCGGCTGCGGTGTAGGATGCCACGCAGACGGGAGGCGTGATCTGAGCCATGATGCCGTAGTAGAAGACGAACATATTGGCGCACAGAGCGGAGATGCCCAGAGCACGCAGGCAGGGAACGAAGAGGATGACGCCGACCAGATAAGCGGCGACGGTGGGCAGTGCCATGCCCAGCAGCATGCAGCCGATCATTGCGATGAGCATTGCGGCAAACAGGTTGGTGGTGCCGAGGCTGCTGATGAGGGCGGAAAGGTTGGTGGCCAGAGAGTCTGACCGGTGACGACGTTGATGATGATGCCGCAGGCAGCGGTGGGGATAGCAATCTCAGCGGCCTGTTTTGCACCGTCGAGGCAGCAGTTCCAGATGCCCTTCAGGTCAACGAAGTCCTTTTTCTCATTGATGAAGTAGCTGACGACGTCGCAGATAAGGCAGGATACAATGCCCATCATACCGGCGCGCATCAGGGAGGCGCCGCGGATGATCATGACGACGAGGATAACAGCGGGCAGCAGCAGGTACAGGCGGGGAAGGATGGTGCGCTCGACCTTGATCTTAGCGTCCTGCTCCTGAGCTGCGTTCTGGTGCTTGGCAGCCAGACGATCCACCAGTATAAAGACGGCGAAATAGTAAGCGACAGCAGGCAGGATGGCAGCAGCAGCGACGCGGCTGTACGGGACACCCAGCATCTCAGCCATGATGAATGCGCCGACGCCCATGATGGGGGGCATGATCTGACCGCCAGTAGAAGCGACTGCCTCAACAGCGCCCGCCTCCTCAGGCTCGTAGCCGACCTTCTTCATCATCGGGATGGTCATGACACCGGTGGTTGCGACGTTTGCGACAGCAGAACCGGAGATCATGCCCATCAGGCCGGAAGAGATGACGGCTGCCTTTGCGGGGCCGCCGGAGGACTTGTTGGAGAACTTCATGCCGATGTCGATCAGCAGCTGACCGCCACCCATCGAGGAGAAGAAAGCACCGAACACGATGAAGTAGAACAGGGTATTTGCGGAGGTGTACAGCGGAGTTCCGAAGACGCCGCTCTCGCCCATCGTCATGCCGACGCAGAACTGCTTGATGAACTTTGCGAAGGTCTTGCCCTTGGTGAACAGGATGCCGGGCAGATAGGGAGAAGTGAAGGCGTACAGGATGAAGACCGCAATGAAGATGGTCAGGACGATGCCCAGCGTGCGGTACACGGCGATGAGCAGCAGAACGATGGTCATGACCATGAAGATGTAGTCGATGCCGTAGACCGGCTGCACGGAGACGAAGTCCAGCAGGCGGTTGTTCTGGCTGACGACGTACCACAGCATGTAAGCCAAGCAGATGAACAGGGGGATGTCGAACCAGTTCATCCAGGCGTGGGCGTTCAGCTTCTTTTCGTCCACAGGCTTGCCCTCAGCCTCGGCGGCTTTGGTCACCTTTTTGCGGTAGGCCTTATCGGCGGGGTTGTACAGGAAAACCAGAGTCAGTGCAAGGATCAGGTGCAGCGGGCTCTGCAGCATGGGGTTGAGCTGCTTGACCAGAGCCAGATACATCTGAAAGGCGAAGAACACAACGGTGACGATGACGGCCAGCCAGTTGCGTATCGTTTTCTTTTTGGCGTCCATAAGCGCGTTTCCTCCTAAAGAATATGGATACGTTTGCCTTATAAAAAAACCTGCCGGGCTTCCATACCGCCCGGCAGGCCTTTTAAGACCTAGTGATTCGGAATGCGGGGCAGCTTATCAGTCGCAATCGTAGCCCATTTCCTCGTAGTAAGCCTTGGCACCCGGGTGCAGGGGGCAGCCGGTGTAGCCAGAACCGCCTGCGATGGTCGGGTCGAAGTACTCCAGAGAAGCAACAGCGGTGACCAGAGCCTCCTTGTTCTCGCAGATAGCCTTGGTCAGGGTGTAGGCCACGGCGGCATCCATGTTGGCGTCTACGATCAGGCACTGCTGGCTGCCGACGGTCTCGACATCACGGTCCTGCTTGTTCCAGGTGCCGGCCTCAACGGTAACGGGGGTGTAGCCCATCTCGCACAGCTTCTTGCGGGTATCCTCGTTCAGCTCGACATCGTACATATCGTGGGTCAGGCACAGCTCCGTGGTGTTGGACTGGCCCTTGCCGATGTGGTCGATAGTCATATCGTACAGGTCATCCTGCAGGCCGCTCTTGATGGCGTCGCCGCCGGTCTTTTCGACCTTGCCGCCCCAGCTCTCGATGTCGTCGAAGGTGATGCCCAGAGCCTCGCAGACCTTTTCAGCCGTCTGCTCACCAAAGCTGCCGTTCTTCTTGATGACCATCTTTACAGGATACTTGTTGGCCACGACCTCCTCAAAGGTCTTATAACCAGTGGTATCCACAAACTTCTGGGTGAACATGACGTTGATGAAGTTCTGGCCCAGATCACCGGCCAGACAAGCGATCTCGGTGCAGCCGCCAAACTCATACTCAGAAGGGCTCTGCTCGTAGCTCCACTTTGCAGGGCCGGCATTGGACATGACCAGATCGCACTCTTCGCCGCCGTTGACGATCATGGGAGCGCCCACGCCGCCGGGAGAAGTGGTGGTGATATCAATGGTAGAGCCTGCGGGCAGCTGAGGCAGCATGACACTCTGCAGGGCAGCAGCGTAGTTGTAAGCAGCGGTGCCGACTTCCTGTGCTGCAAAGGTCAGCTGAACCGGCTCAGTCAACTCCATGTTGCCAGTTGCGGCAGCAACACTGCCTGCCGCAGCAGTAGAGGTCGCGGCGGAAGCTGCAGAAGAAGCAGCAGTCTCAGCACCGGGAGCCATGCCGGCGCAGCCTGCCATAGCAGCAGTTGCACCAACCACACCTGCGACCTTCAGGAAATCTCTGCGAGTGATCTTTTTCATAACCCATTTCTCCTTTTCTCTTGGGGTTTCGTTGTCAGAACCAGACTGTGTCTTTCAACCTTCTTCTGCGGCGTTGCCGCTTTTCACAGTCTTTGTTCGTTTATGTTGTCTAAATTATATTCAATTCGGTCAGCTGTCGCAAGAGAGAAGTTCCGCCAGACCATTTCATTTTGCAACACAAATCAATTTTTTGCCCAAAAGCGTCCCAGAAATCGTTCCATTTTGGAACAAATTCAGGAACTTAACCAGAATTATTGTTTCAAGATAGAACCTTTTATAGATTTCGTTCCTTGTGTGTCATTTTTGTCCTCTATGCAGAAAGCCCCCGGCTAAGGCCGGGGGCTTGTTTCTGTGAACTTCTGCTTTTACTCCATCAATTTTCCGCCGTTTGCATTCAGACTCGCGCCAGTGATATAGGCCGCCTGCTCACTTGCAAGGAACACGGCACACCGCGCCACGTCCCAAGGTGTTCCGAGACGATGCAAAGGTACTGCCGACATCACCTTTTCGCGGTATTCTGGCGTCCAGCTCTGGGACATATCCGTCTCGATGGGGCCGCATTGCACCGCATTGATGCGAACGCCTTGCGGCGCAAATTCCAGTGCCCACTGACGAGTCAATGCCGTGAGACCAGCCTTGGACGCGCCATAGGCCGGGTTCGCGTTGGGATGAGGCGCACGGGAAGCGGAAGATGTGATATTGACGATGCAGCCTTTGCTCTCGCACAAAGCCTGCAGTAGCTTCTGGGTGATGCGGAAGACCGAGACGAGGTTGACCTGAATGATATGGTCAAAGGTCTCCGGGGTAGTCTGAAGCGTGCCGTCACGGTCAAGGATTCCGGCGTTGTTCACCAAAATATCCAGTCCGCCCCATTCCTCTGCGGCGGCGGCAAACTTCTCCGCCGTCTCCGGGGTGCAGATGTCGCCAAGAACGATCTGGCATTTCTGCCCCATGGCGGTGATCTCCTCTCTCAATGTAAGCAGTTCGGGCTCCTTGCGGGCGTTGATGATGACATCTGCGCCCTCCAGCGCCATCTGACGGGCGATCTCGCGCCCGATGCCGCGGCCTGCGCCCGTCACCAGCGCACGGCGGCCCATCAGCAGTTTCTGCGGAAGTGTTCTGATCTCGTCCTGCATACCTTTTCCTCCTTCAGCCATTTTCTCTTATTTTCTGCCGGTCATCTTGACGGCATACTTGATGGCGTTGACAAGGCTCAGCTCATTGCCGTTGCCCTTGCCTGCATGGTAGAAGTCGGTGCCATGGTCCACACTGGCGCGGATGATGGGCAGGCCCAGCGTGACATTGACGCCCTCCACAGCCTTCCACTCCTGCTTCTCACGGTCGTAGACGAAGCCCACGGTCTTGAGGGGGATATGGCCCTGATCGTGGTACATGCAGACCACGATGTCGTACCAGCCGCCGATGGCCTGCGAGAACACGCTGTCCGGCGGGCAGGGACCCACAACACCGGTGATGCCCTCGGCCTTGGCAGCCTCGATGGCCGGGGTGATCTCCTCGATCTCCTCGCGGCCGAACAGGCCGTTCTCGCCGCAGTGGGGGTTCAGGCCGGCCACCGCGATGCGGGGGTTCTCGATGCCCATATCCTTGCAGGCCTTATTGGCGATCTCGATGACTTCCAGCACACGCTCTTTCTTGACCCGGTCGCAGGCTTCGCGCAGGGAGACGTGGGTGGAGACGTGGACCACGCGCAGGTCGTGGTGGGCCAGCATCATGGTGTACTTCTTGGTGTGGGTGTAGGTGGCGTAAATCTCGGTGTGGCCGTCGAAATGGGTGTAGCCGTCCGACTTCTCGCCGTGATAGTATTCCAGAGCCTTGTTCATGGCTTCCTTGTTCAGGGCGTTGGTGCAGGTAGCGTCCACCTCACCGGCCATGGCCAGCTCGATGACCTTCTTGACACACTGGAAAGCGGCGTTGCCGCCCTCCACGCTCACCTTTGCCATCTCGAACTTGTTGATGTCCTCGATGAGGTCGAGGTGCAGCACGTCGATGGTTCCGGGGGTGAACAGGGCATCCGACACCTTGTCGCAGCGGTGGATGACGATGTCCTCACGGCCAACGAACTTCCTGGCCTGCTCGAACACCTTCACGTCGCCCACAACGATGGGGCGGCAGTAGGTGTACTGCTCCGGGTCTGCCAGAGCTTGATGGTGATCTCCGGGCCGGAACCGGCGGGATCGCCCATCGTAATGCCAACGATAGGTTTATTCATAGCAGCCTTCTCCTTGCTTCAGCGCGTTTCAGTGCAGACCCTTGGCCTCGTTCTCGGCCAGGACCTTCTTGATGGCTTCCAGACCCTCTTCGGGGACGTAGTTGAAGGGGGCGCGGCACTTGCCGACGTTGTGGCCCTGCAGGGCCACTGCGGTCTTGATGATGGTGTTGGGGTTGCCGTACTTGAAGGTCTGCTGCAGGATGGCGATCGCGTCCTGAGCGGCCTGTGCGCCCTCGAGGTCACCAGCCTTGAAGCAGTCGTAGATCTTTGCAACCGTGGCAGGCCAGATGTTGGCGCGGCCTGCAATGCCGCCTGCGCCGCCCTCTTTCAGGCAGGTCAGGATCGCGCCGTCGTTGCCGGCGAGGATGGCCACATCCTTGTCCAGCTCACGGGTCAGGCGGATATAAGCTTTCAGGTTCTCGATGTCGCCGCTGGAATCCTTTGCGCCGACGATGACGTCCACGTCACGGCAGAGGGCCTGCACGGTCTCGGGCAGCAGCTTGTTGCCGGTGCGGGCGGGGATGTTGTACAGGATGATGGGCAGGTTCACGGCCTTTGCCACGGCGGTGTAGTGATCGTACAGCTCTTTCTGGGAGGCCAGTGCGAAGCTGGGGGTGATGATGGACAGTGCATCTGCGCCCATCTCCTCGGCGCGCTTGCTCATGCGGATGGTCTCGGCGGTGGTGATGCAGCCGGTGCCTGCGTAAACGGGGACGCGGCCCTTGACCTGGTCGATGACGGTAGCCAGGATCTCTTCCTTCTCCTTAAAAGAGAGGGCGTAAGCCTCGCCGTTGGTGCCCAGAGGGAACATGCCGTGGACGCCGCCTGCCAGCAGACGCTCGACCTGCTGACGCAGAGCCTCGTGGTTGACGGTCTGCTCGTCATCGTTGTTCATCGGGGTAATTACCGGAGGGATAATGCCTTTGATGTCGCTGGTCTTCATAACGTGTTCTCCTTTTCTATTACATGATCTCCTGATACAGTTTGCGGGCGTCGTCAGCGGTAACGGGGCGCATATTGTTCACCAGCAGACGCTGCACCTGCATACCGGACTCGACCAGACCCTCGAGGTCCTCAGCGGGGACGCCGAACTCCTTCAGGCTGGTGGGGATGTCCAGATGCTTGACGATCGCTTCGAGGCGGGCGATCATCCATGCAGCCTTCTCCTCCACGGTGGTGCAGGTCTTGTTCTCGTGGCAGCAGCGGTCATAAGCCACAGCCAGACGCTCCTTGACAGCCGGATGCTCGCTGTTGAAGCGCATGACAGGAGCCAGCAGGATGGCGTTGGAGACGCCGTGTGCGATGTGGTACTTGCCGCCCAGAGGATAGCTCAGAGCGTGGACTGCAGTGGTGCCGGAAGCGGTGATGGCCAGACCGCCGTAGTAAGCTGCGATCTGCATCCGGTTCTTCTCGGCCATGGCATCGGGGTCATCGCAGGCCTTCTCAATGTTGTTCAGGATGAGGTCGAGGCCCTCCAGAGCGTACAGGTCGCTGAAGGGGTTGGCCTTGTTGCCGGTGAAGCACTCGATGCAGTGTGCCAGAGCATCAACGCCGGTAGCAGCTGCGATCTTGCGGGGCAGGTTCTTGATCATGCGGGCGTCGAGGATGACGTAGTCCGCGATCATGTTCTCGTTGACGATGCCGACCTTCAGCTCCTTCTCGGGGACAGCGACGATGGCGTTGGGGGTCACCTCAGCGCCGGTGCCGGCGGTGGTGGGGATGAGGACGATGGGAACACACTTCTGAGCCATACCGGGGTTGTCCAGCAGCTCCTTGACGCCGTAGTCATCGGTCACCAGCACGCTTGCCAGCTTGGCTGCGTCCATGACGGAGCCGCCGCCGCAGGCCACGATGAGGTCGGCGCCGGAAGCCTTGAACTCATCCACCAGCTTCTGGACAGCCATGTAGCTGGGTTCGGGGGGCAGCTCGTCCAGAACATAATACTCTGCGCCGGAAGCCTTCACAGCTTCCTCGGGCAGGGCGAACAGGCCGGCGCCCTCAATGCCCTTGTCGGTGAACATTGCCACCTTCTTTGCACCACGGGCCTTGATGATGGCGGTGATGTTGTCCATTGCGTTCTCGCCGCCGTAAACTGCGTGCGGCATCTTCAGATTGTACTGGGTCAGCATAACAAATTTCCTCCTTCAAAAAAATCAGCGGGTCTGGGCGGCGGTGGGGTTGTACAGCCCCACCGTCTCGCGCTTCGCGCCCATGACATCTTCTTCACGGAAGCGGATGTATTTGATGCCCTGACGGGTGCGGGCCGCGTAGGTCAAGTGCATGGCACCATCGCGGCTCTGCATCAGGTAGGGATACTCGTACTGCTTATTATTGGTCTTATTCTCGTCCCCCATGAAGCCCTCGCCGCGCTCCATCCAGCGAATCATCGGGAAGGTCTTGCCGCCGTCCTCAGAGAGGGCCACAGCCACCGGGCAGCGCAGGCCGGGCCATGCAGCTTTGCCCGGCTGAGGGGTCGGGGTGCAGGTGGGGTTGTAGGCGATTGCAATGCGGCCGCTCTGCAGTTTAAGGGCGCTGATGCTGGAATTGTTGTTGGGCAGCGGAGTAGCCACCGGCTCGCTCCACGTCTCGCCCCAGTCGAAGGATTCGCTGCGGTGAATGCGGTAGGCCTCGCGGTTGCGCATGAAAGCCACCAGATGGCCCGGCTCAAGCTCTACGACGTTGGCATGGACATGACCATTGCTCTTCGGCATCATGACCATATGCCAAGTCTTGCCCTCGTCGTCCGAAATGCGGAAAGCAGTGGGGTCGCCGGACAGGCCCTCAGCCGAGTCGGTGCAGAGCCAGTTGGCGAAGATCCAGCGGCCATTGCTCAACACCTGAATGGGCTGGCGGCAGAAGGTGCCCTCCTCGGGGAAGATCGTCTCATAGAGTCCCCACGTTTTGCCGCCGTCGGTGCTTTTCTGGCAGCGGACGACCGCTGTGTACTGCATATTGTCCTTGCCAGCCTGTCGGTCGAGCTGTGCAGTATACATGGCCCACACCGCGTTGTCCGGGCCGTAAAACAGCGAGGGGTTCTGCTCGCTGCGGGTGGGGTCGCCAGAGATGTCCACCGGCGGCAGCCACTGGGCACCATCCTTGGGCAGGACAGAGCAGATGATGCGGATGTCTGCGCTGCCCTCATAAGTACCGGCGAACCAGCAGCACAGCAGCGTGCCGTCGGGCAGCTCTACCATGGCAGGTGCATGGGCGGTGGGATAGCCGCCGGTGGGCAGCAGGGCTTCCAGCGTACCCATCTCTTCGTTTTCGTAGATCGTGCCGTCCCAAGTCAGGCCGGGAAGTTTTTTATATGTCATAGTGTCCTCCAAAAAATCAATCGTTCTATCGCAGTTTTCAAAAGCAATGCCTTTCAAACCGGCATATTTGCGATATGCAGTTTGCGGATGTTGCTTGTGCATTAAAAACGCAAACTGCTATAAATTTACTCTGCTGCAATGCGGTCTGCAAGGTCGAGCAGCAGTTTTTCGTGGCCGAAGCCGCCCGACTTGGTGATAACGTAGCGGGTGCAGCCGCGGTAGGTGAAGCGGGCCAGCACGACGCCCTTTTCCATCTCGCACACCGGCTCAAGCTCCTTGATGCCCACGCAGTTCATGCACTGTAGCAGCGTGTCGCCGCCGGTGAGCAGCAGGGTCCCAAGCGCGGGGCTGGTGAACAGTTTGCCCAGCATATGGCCGATGCTGCTGGCGATGCCGACCCGCAGGCCCTCGAGGTCGAGGCCCCGGGCTGCGGCGTAATCCGCCGTGGGCTGGTTGCCGCCCTCGTCGTTGGTCTCGATGATGCAGCGGGGATTCGCGGCCAGCATCTCGTTGATGCCCTGCAGGGCCTCTTTGCCGTTCTCGCTCTCCCAGTAGCCGGGGTCGAGCTTCTGACGGGGGGTCAGGCGCAGGCGGGAGAAGCCGTTCTGTTCGGCCACATCCAGCTGGCGCAGGGTGATGGAGTTGACGCTTCCGCAGACCACCAGCAGGCGATGGTCCAGCTTCGGCATGGTGACCGTCCTGCGCTCGGTCATCTTCATCAGGTCGGGCAGCAGCGCTGCAAAGCCGGCACAGCCTGCCATCAGGCGGGGCTTGCCATTCCGGAACAGAGCGCGGCCCGTGGACGCAAGGTCGTCGAGGCTCCCGGCGTCAAAGACCAGGATGCCCTCCTGCTCCGGCACAGCCTCACCCTCTTTCAGGGTCGGGAAGCTGTGGGCAGGCACATCGGTCTGTTCCCCGATGAGCTCCGTCACCCTGGCGTGGCGCACCGGCTCGAAGGGGTCGATGCCGAAGGGGCTCTCAGTCACAGGCACGCCGCTGATATAATGTACTCCGCCCCGGGTCACACGGTCGATCTGGGGGAAGGCCGGCAGGAACGGCAGCCGGCGCTCCCCGCTGGTTTTGAGCAGGGCCGAAAGCTCTGCGCCGATGTTTCCGCGCAGCGCGGAGTCTGTCTTTTTATAGATGCTGAAAACGCCCGCACTCATCGCCTCCCGGGTCAGTTTTGCGATGACGGCGTAGGCCTCCGCAGCGGACAGATGGCGTGTCTCAGTGTCCACCACCAGCACAGCGGCATCATTGGCTGCAAAATCCACCTGCTCTCCGACCACGACGCGGGTGGGGATGCCGCAGGCGGCGAACTGGACGCCCGTGTCCAGCGCACCTGTAAAGTCATCTGCAAGGATCAGCAGAAGCAGCATAGGTTGCTCCTCCTCTCATGATTTATTCTCTTGATACCATTATGCCTTATTTTGACACAGCGTGCATGGAAACGAGCGGCCTTTTCCGTTTTAATTTGAAACATCAATTAAGTTTTTTGGTTATAAAGTCTTAAACCGTTTCAAATCAGAACAGTCTTTGTTTGATTTTTGGAAGTTTATTTGCTAGAATAGTAGCAAATATGAACGGAGGTGTCCGTTGTGATAGAGACTCACACCCGTATTCTGGGCATCGCCCCCTACGACGGAATGCGCACTGCGATGGAGCAGGCGGCGCAGGCTTATCCCAATGTTGAAATGGACATTTACACCGGCGACCTGGAAGACGGGCAGGCCATCGTGCAGCAGATGCCCCCCAACTCCTACGACTGCATCATCTCCCGCGGCGGCACCGCAGCCTCATCCGGCAGGTGACTGACCTGCCGGTGGTGGACATCCACATCTCGGTGTACGACGTGCTGCGCACCATGAAGCTGGCCGAGAATTATTCCAGCCTCTACGCCATCGTGGGCTTCCCCTCCATCACCGAGCCGGCCCACACCCTGTGCAGCCTGCTGGACTTCAACCTCGACATCCTCACCGTGAACAACGCCGCTGAGGTGCGCCACACCCTGGAACGCCTGCAGCAGGGCGGCTACCGGATGGTGGTCTGTGACATGGTCACCCACACCATCGCCCGGGAGATGGGCTTCGACGCCTTTCTCATCACCTCCGGCGTCGAAAGCCTCCACGCCGCCATCGACCAGGCCGTGAACATCAGCTCCTGGTTCGGCCATCTGCGGCAGGAGAACCTGTTCCTCCGCAGCATCACTCAGGCCAGAATGGCCGGGTCATCGTCATGGAGTCCAACGGTGATCTCTTCTACAGCAGCATCTCCGAGGTCCCGGCGGAGCTGAGCAGCGTTCTTCAGTCCCACATCCGGGAGATACCGGCCAGCGGCAACCTCCGCTTTTACTACACCGAGCGGGACCAGCTCTACAGCATCACCGCCCAGCAGCTGCTGATGAACAACGTCCAGCGGTGTCTGTTCTACTGTGTTCCGGCCCGCATCCCGCTCCATTCCAGCCGTCCCGGCCTGCGCACCCTGAACAAAGGCGAGTGCGAATACCTCTTCGCCAACAGCTTCTACAGCCTCAGCGGCGCGATGGGCACTCAGGCGGCCGAGATACGCTCCCTCGCCCTGCTGCGCCAGCCGGTATTCATCTACGGCGAGCCCGGCACCGGCAAAGAGCAGATCGCACGCTATCTCTATCTGCACAGCTCCCTTGCAAACCACCCCTTCATCGTGGTGAACTGTGCGCTGCTGAATGAAAAGACCTGGGATTTCCTGCTCAACCACTACAACTCCCCTCTCAGCGCCACCGGAAACACCATCTACTTCCAGAATTTTGAGTCCATCCCGCCCCAGTGGAGCTCAGAGCTTCTTGCCGCCATTGAAGAGACCGGTCTTGCCCGCCGGGTGCGGCTCATCTTCTCCTGCTCCATCGTCGAGGGGGAGCCGGTGCCGGAGGTGCTGCGGCATTTCAGTGAGCGGCTGGGCTCACTGGCCCTTCCCCTGCCCTCCCTGCGCAGCCGCTCCGACGAGATCCCGTCTCTGTCCAGCCTCTACCTCAACAGCCTGAACCTCGAGCTGGGCAAGCAGCTCTCGGGCTTCGAGCCCCGGGCCATCGAGATGCTCCGCCAGTACCCCTGGCCCAACAATTACACCCAGTTCAAGAACGTCCTGCGCGCCCTCGCTGCCCTGTCGGACGGCCCCTACATCCGGGCCGGGACGGTGGCCGATCTGCTCTCCAAAGAGCGGACCCTGCGGGCCGTGCCGCAGCCGGCTTCTGCCCGCAAGCCCAGTGAGCAGACCCTCGAAGAGGTCATCCGCGATGTCGTCCAGCAGACCGTCGCCGCCCACGGCGGCAACCGCGCCGCTGCTGCCCGTCAGTTGGGCATCAGCCGCACGACCCTCTGGCGCTATATGGAAAAAATCGAGCAGAAACAACAGAATGTAGAAAAAGAGTCCTGAAAAGCACAAAAAGCTCCGGCTTTCGTACGAAAGCCGGAGCTTTTTCTTGTGTTTTTACACGCCCGAATAGGCGGAGAAGCCGCCGTCGATGGGCAGGCAGATGCCGGTGATGAAACCGGCAGCGTCATTGTTCAGCAGGAACAGCAGCGCGCCCACAAGGTCCTTTTCGCTGTCGCCGAAGCGGCCCATGGGGGTCGCAGCGAGGATCTTGTTGGTACGGGCCATCGGGGTGCCGTCCTCATTGTAGAGGAGGCTGGCGTTCTGCTCGCTGGCGAAGAAGCCCGGGGCGATGGCGTTCACCCGGATGCCGACCTTGCTGAAATGGACGGCCAGCCACTGGGTGAAGTTGGTCACAGCGGCCTTGGAGCCGGAGTAGGCCGGTATCTTGGTCAGGGGCAGGTAAGCATTCATGCTGGAGATGTTGAGGATGTTGCAGCCCGGGCGCCCACCATCTGGCGGGCGAAGGCCTGGGTGGGCAGCAGGGTGCCGATGAAGTTCAGGTCGAACACCATCTCTACCCCACTCTCGTCGAGGTCGAAGAAGGTCACGGTATCGTCCTCGAGGTCGGCCATCTCGAAATACTCTTTGTCGGTGTTGGCGCGGGCGTTGTTGCCGCCGGCACCGTTCACCAGAATATCGCAGGAGCCAAGCTCTGCCATCACGTCCTCAGCCACCTGCAGGCAGTTGGCCTTGTTCATGACGTTGCAGGTGTAGCCCCTGGCGATGCCGCCCTCGGCCTCGATCTCGTCGGCCAGAGCCTTGAGCTTCTCCATATTGCGGCCCAGCAGGGCGACTTTTGCGCCCGCCCGGGCCAGAGCCTTGGCGAAAATGGAGCACAGGGTGCCGCTTGCGCCTGTGACGACGGCCACCTTGCCGGTCAGGTCAGTGTTCAGTACATTCTGTTCCATGTTCTTCCTCTTTACAGGCTCAGCTGCGGTACTCGGCGGGCAGCTGGTCCATGCTCTGCCACTTGGTCATGGCCTCTTCCAGCTTCATGCCGTTGGCCACAGCGTCGCGGCGGCAGGCGTTGACCGCCTGGATCTCCTTCATCTTCTCGCCGGTCAGGGTGTAGCCCTTCATGGCGATAAGGGTAGCGGCCCAGGCCACCATCGGGATGATGCAGAACAGCACGATGACCACCCAGTTCATACCGGGGGTGTAGGGGTCGTACTGGGTGGGCAGGCTCTCGAGACCGATGAAGCTTACAGCGATGCCGACGACGGTAGCGGACAGGCTGGACACCAGCTTGTCCACCAGACTGAACAGCGTACCCATGATGCCGGGGATGTAGTTGCCGCTGCGGTAAGTCTCGTAGTCGGAGCAGTCGGCGACCATGGGGATGGGCATATCGGCGGTGGCGTAGTATGCGCCGTAGCCGATGCCGAAGAATGCGATGAAGAGGATGGTGTAGAGGTTGATGGACAGGCCGTTGTCACCCATGATGGACAGGGTGAAGGCGTCGCTGCGGCCCCAGAACAGCAGCAGCACCAGCACGCCGATGTAGCAGATGAATGCCACGCTGACGTACTTCATCAGGCTGGCCTTCTGGCCCTCCTTCTGGCTGGTGCGGACGGTGAGCAGGAAGAAGGGCACGCTGAAGACGTAGCCCAGCACCATCATGGGCAGGTACAGGCCGTCATAGTTGCCCATCATGCAGCCGTACAGCATACACAGGACGGTGGTGTTGGTGGCGATGGAGAGAGCCAGCTTGCAGCCGGCACCAGCCACCATCAGACGCTGCATGGGGTTATTGTTCTTGATGATCTGGACGTACTCGTGCAGCTTGACCTTCTCGCTGACCTCGCCGCCGATGCCGAAGTACTTGGGCTGGTCCTTCTCCCAGATGCCGATGATGGCCAGAATGGTGAGGAGGATGGAGATGACGATGCCCACAGGAGCCAGGGTGCGGAAGAAACCGGCAGAGGCGTAGCCGCCCTCATAGTTCTTGGCGAGGATGGGGGCGAAGAACTGCATCGCGCCCATGCCCAGCAGAGAGCCGACGGTGTTGAAGATGGTGAACAGGGGGCGCTGTTTGGGGTCGTTGGTCAGAACGGTCTGGCCGGAACGGGTGCAGCTGGTCTGGAAGGTGTAGCCGATGACCCAGACTGCGTACAGAGCCACGAAAGCCGCATAGCGCAGGCCCATCGAGCTGGCGGGGATGAGCGGGGTCAGGCAGTACAGCACGAGGATGCTGGCTGCCATGATGAGGTTGCCGATGACCATGAAGGGCCGGAACTTGCCGAACTTGCCGTTGGTGCGGTCCATCAGGGCGCCGATGATGGGGTCGGTGATGGCGTCGAACAGGCGCATGCCGGTGACCATGACCGAAGCGAAGATCATGGACAGGGCCAGCACCTTGCTGCCGAAGGTGGCGATGTAGGAAAGCACCAGCACATAGTACACGTTCGTTGCGCCGTTGTTCAGCGGGAACAGCACCAGCTGGTAGGTCTTGGCGCGGTTCAGGCCCGGCGCCTTTGCGGTTTGTTCACCCATTTGCGGTGTCTCCTTTTTTCTTATAAAAACGGCAGCCTGCCCGCCGTTCTGGGGGACAGGCTGCCATTTGTTCTTAACAGTTGCGGAAATCTGCGCCGGAATTACTTCTGGTCAGCTGCGGGAGCGGTATCGACCATGCTCTTCTTAGCCTTGATGGCCTTGCTCAGCTGCCATGCGCACAGGATGGTCAGGACGGCCAGCACTGCGATGAGCGCATAGATGGCGGTCTGCCACCACGGGGTGATGGTCTTCAGGGTATCGGTGGAAGCCCAGCCGTTCATGGCGTTGGAGTTGACCACGGTGTAGAGGATGTGGTGCATCGCATTGCGCATCTGCGTGACGATGTAGGCATCGTTCTCATAGTTTGCAGCCTTGGTGGTGTGGATCTTGGGCATCGGGCTGTCCCAGATGTCGGAGCCGGCGATGAGGCCGTCCACCAGGTCCATGTACTGGCTGGAACCGGAGAAGTCGGTGATGCACATGCCGCGCATACCCAGCTCGCCGCGCAGGAAGCCGGTCAGCAGGTTGGCGTTCGCGCCGCACCAGGTAGCACCCCAGCGGTTGAAGCCGGTCATGACGCTCCAGGCGCCGCCATCGGTGATGGCCTTGTCAGCGACTTCCAGATAGATCTCACGAGCGGTCTGCTCGTTCAGCCAGGTGTTGACACCGCGGCGGCTGGTCTCGGAGTCGTTCAGGGCGACGTGCTTCAGGTAGACGTAGACGCCCTTGGACTGGATGCCCTGCACCTCAGCAGCGCAGATGGTGCCAGCCACGAACGGGTCCTCAGAGTAGTACTCGAAGTTACGGCCGGAGTAAGCGGTGCGGTGCATATTGATGCCGGGGCCGTACAGGCCGGAGTAACCCATGGCCAGGCAGTCCTCGCCGATGCAACGGCCGACCTCGTTGATGAGGTCAACATTGAAGGTAGCAGCCATGACATCCTCGGAGGTGTAGCACATTGCGGATGCACCACCGGTCAGGGCAGCGGTCAGACCCTGAGGGCCGTTCTCGTCCTTGGTAGCAGTCTTGCCGATGGAGGCTGCGGCTGCGGTGTTGTGGAAGCCGAGGGTGATGGTCTGGACCATCTCGCTGTAGGTCAGCTGGTCCAGCAGGGTATCCCACTCGGGATCGTCGAAGTCCTTGCCGATCATGGAAGCGAGGGTCAGGCCGTTCTTGGCGCCCAGAGTGGGCATCTCGACGCTGTTGGCCTCAGAGCCGTCGTACTTGGTGAAGGCGAGGCTTGCAGCCAGAGTCTCGTTGGCGGTCAGCTGTGCGGGAGCAGTGGGGATGGTGCCGGTCCAGTCGGAGCGGCTCATCCAGGTCACACTGCCGGGAGCATCGCTGCTCTTGTTGGGGTCGGACTCGTCAAACAGGTTGGTGATGGCGGTGCCATTTGCGCCGGTGGAGAAGGTGGTGGTGTCGAGGGTGTCGTTGGTCCACTTCCAGACGAGGTCGGTGCTGCCGTCCTCGGTCATGCGGCCATTGGTGTTCTCGACAGTATAGCCCTTGGCAGCCAGAATGTTGTTGACTGCGTTGTGGGAATCGGTGGCAGCGGTGAAGTAGTAGTCACCAGCGTCCACGATGTAGGTCTTGGCGTTGTTCGCGTCGTAGGTGCGCAGCTCGCTCTTCGGGACAGTGATGGTCACGTCCTCAGAAGCGCCGGGAGCCAGCACGTCGGTCTTTGCGAAGCCGCACAGCTCAGCAGCAGCCTTCTCGATGCCGTTTGCCTTGTCGTAAGCGGTGTAGGGAGACTGGAAGTAGATCTGGACGGTCTCCTTGCCAGAGAAGGTCTTGCCGGTGTTGGTGACCTTCAGGGTGACGGTGAAGGCATCGTCAGACTCGGTCACGTTGAAGTTGGAGTATGCGAAGGTGGTGTAGCTGTCGCCGTAACCGAAGGGGTAAGCAACGGTGGTCGCCCAGTTGTAATCGCCAGCCTTGGCGGTACCCATGACGACATCCTCGTAACGGGTCTCGAAGTAACGGTAGCCCAGGTAGATGCCTTCCTGGTAGACACTGTACATACCCTGCACGTCAGCACCCTCGGTCAGCAGGTTGTACTCTGCTGCATTGGGGTAAGCCTGGGTGTAGAAGTTGTACATAGCGGGGTTTGCCATGTTGTCGTACAGATAGGTATCGACCAGAGAGCCGGAGGGGGTGACAGCGCCGGACAGCAGCTGGCCCACACCGTTGATGCCGGTCTGGCCCACGTCGCCGATCCACATCGCAGCGTCGATGCCGTAGTCCTCACCGCAGATCTCGGGGTTGAGGAAGTCCAACTCGATGGCGTTGGAGCTGTTGATGAGGACGACGATGTTCTTGAAGGTACCGTTGTCCTTCAGAGCCTTCAGGTTCTGCAGCAGCTCGATCTCTTCAGCAGACAGAGCGAGGTAGTTGCCGTCGCCCTCCTGGCCGGAGATCCAGTTGTCGCTGGTGCCATTCTCGCCGCTGGGAAGGTCTGCGCCCTCACCGCCGGAGCGGGAGAGGACCACGATCGCAGCGTCGCCGTACTCAGCAAAGCTGGACTCAGCGCTGGACAGAGCGCTCCAGGGAGCCTCGTTGACAGCGTACTGGGTGTTCGCCTCCAGAGTATCGGAGATGGAAGCGGGGGTCATGCGGCTGTACTTGCTCATCATGGAGTCAGAGCTGTACAGGTCCCACAGGGTCTGGTTGATGGTGATGCCCTGAGCTTCCAGAGCCTGCTTGAGGTTGGGAGCCTTGCTGGTATCGACAGAGCCGGAGCCGGTGCCGCCGTACATCAGGTCCACAGAGCCGTGGCCAAACAGGCTGACCTTAGCGCCGCTGGCCAGGGGCAGGGCATTGTTCTCGTTCTTCAGCAGAGCTGCGCCCTCGGCCTCGACCGTCGCGCACAGTTCGGCCTCGTAAGCCTCGCGCTCCTCATCGGAAGCAAAGCCCTTCTTGAAGTATTCGGTATCGCCGGTATTCTCGCCGTGGATGATCTTATAGGTAGATGCATTCAGAGCGACGTTGAGGGTGGTAGCGTACTGGTTTGCGATGATGTTGCCCACGATGGCAGCGACGGTCAGGATCGCCGTCAGGCCGGTGAGAACAGACCACAGCCGTACTTTCGGTTTGGTGTTTTTCACGGATTCTCCTCCTTTTTTCTATAACAACCGCCGGTCGGCGGAATGTTTCACAAATCAGACCCAGTTTGCACTCTTGGACTTGGTCTTGACCAGCTTGTAGCTGGGATTCGGGGTGTCCACATGACGGAAGGAAGCGGTGTCGGTGCAGTCACCGGCCACAGCCCTGACTTCGATTTCGCCGGTCAGCGGCACACGGAAGCTGAAGATGTGCTCGCCGGTCTGCTCGCCGGCCTTCTCGCCGTTGACGTAGAGGGCGACAGACTTCTGGTTGGAGTAGACCTTCACTTCCATCTCGCTCTCCGTGCGGTCGGTGAACCGCTTGGAGCAGATGTGGACAAAGTTCTCGTCGCTCCACCATGCCTTGTAGAGGTAGAAGCTGTCCTTCCGGGTCTTTCGGTCGAAGGTGACGAGGCCCTTATGGTTCATGCCCGGCTCGCCGCCCTGGTCGCGGGCGTCGGCTGCAAAGTCGAACATATTCCAGACGTGGGTCGCCCACATCCACTTATGCCGGTCGAAGCAGCGGAGCATGTACTCGTGATACTTTGCCTGATACTCTTCGGTATGGTCGCCGCGGCGGGGCTTCGAGCTGTGGAGGTTCGGCATACCCTCGGCACCGTACTCGGAAAAGCCCAGAGGACGGCCCGGGTAGACCAGATGGAAGAAGTCCATCCACAGGTCGTTCAGGAACAGGCCCGGCACATACCAGCCGAGGTAGAGGTTCCAGCTGACGAGGTCGGTGATGTGGGCCACCGGGTTGAAGGGGCCGCACATGGCGTAGCAGGCCAGCGTGGTCAGGCGGGTGGAGTCCATCTTGTGGCACAGGTCGTTCAGCTCGCGGTGATTGTCGAGCATATCGGCCTTGTCCTTGGTGGAGATGGTGATCTCATTGGAGACGCCCCAGCAGACGATGCAGGGGTGGTTGTAGTTCTGGCAGATGAGCTCCTTCATCTGGCTGATGGTGTTGGCGCGGCCATTGGGCAGGTGCTCGGAGATGTAGGGGATCTCAGCCCAGACCACCATGCCGTACTGGTCACAGAGGTCGTAGAAGTACTGGTCGTGCTGGTAGTGGGCCAGACGGATGGTGTTGGCACCCAGCTCCCGGATGAGGGCCATATCCTCGTCGTGCATCTCGCGGGTGATGGCGTTGCCTACACCCTTGCGGTCCTGATGGCGGGAGACGCCGTGGAGCGGATAGGGACGGCCATTGAGGAAGAGGCCGTTCCTGGAGTCCACCGAGAAGGTGCGCAGACCCACGCGGGTGGAAACTTCGTCCACCACGGTGCCGTCGCTGCTCAGGCGGACGACACAGGTGTAGAGGTAGGGGTCCTTCACGCCGTCCCAGAGGTGGGGAGCGTCGAGGTGGAGCTGAGCGTCTGTGCCCTCAGCCCTGGCCACGATGCTGCCGGCTGCATCCTGCAGCTCGACGGAGACAGCGCCCTCGCCTTCCACGAGGGTCTCGACCCGGATGTCAGCCTTGCCGTCCTTGAGGGCGGGGGTGATCTTGACGCCGGTGTCGCCGAAGTGGCCCAGCGCGATGTGGTTTTTGCTGACCACCATCAGGCTGATGTCGCGGTAGATGCCGCCGTAGAATGTAAAGTCGGCCTTCTGGGGGTAGACGCGGTCGTTGATGCTGTTGTCCACCTCGACGGTGAGCTGGTTGTCTTTTGCCAGCAGGTCGGAGACATGGACACGGAAGGTGGAGTAGCCGCCGTCGTGGGTGCAGATGTTCCTGCCGTTCAGCAGAACTTTGGCGCTGGAATTGACGCCCTCGAACTGCAGCCAAACTTCCTGCGAAGCTGCGTCGAACACCGGAGCGGCAAAGGTGGTGCTGTAGGTGCAGGTGCCGCGCCAGTAATCGTTGCCGCCGTCCTGGCCGTCTTTTGCGTTCCAAGTGTGGGGCAGCGCCACCAGAGTGGTCTTGCCGTCCGGCCCGGTGAACTGCCAGTCCTGCATGAGCTTGGCGATGCTTCGCATTCGTTTTCCTCCCGTGTATCTGTAGCGTTTTCTCTGTTGTGCGATCGTTTTTCTGTCTTTCGCTATTATTTTATCAAAGACTTTTTCTTTCGCAAGACCGTTGCGATAATCGGTCGAATGGTGTGGATATTCGGTTTTGCTCTCACAAATCGAAGCTGATATATTTGTGCATCTCTTACAAATAGATGGATACAACGAACAAATCAAAAAAGAAAAGAGACCATCTCACATTGATTTTGTGAGACGGTCTCAACCTCTCAGTCTGCTTCGCAGACAGCTCCCCTACCGAGGGGAGCCTCTGGCGAAGAGGGCAGGCTTTACGAAATGCCAAGGCCTCTCCTCGATAGGAGCAACAACGACGACCGCCGCCAGTGGCGGAAACAGGGAGTCGCTGTTGGGGCCGCGGCCAGCAAGACGCAAGCAAAGCGCTGCGGATGCTGGGTGCCGCAACCCGGGCAGTGGCACGGCGTTAGCCGTGACGGAGAGGTTATCTTTTGGCTAACTCACCATTTATAATACCATAAAAATATGTTAGAATAAATACAAAAACCGCCGAAAGGAAGGAAAACATCATGGAGATCGAGCGCAAGTGGATGGTGAACGGCTGGCCGGAGGGTCTGCCGCTGAAAGAGGAGTTTGCCATGCGGCAGGGCTACATCAGCGTGCGGCCCACCGTCCGCATCCGGGAAGAGGCCCTGACGGGCGGCAAGACCCACTACGTCCTCTGCTTCAAGTCGGGCGGCGGGCTGGCGAGGGAAGAGATCGAGCGGGACATCGACCCTGCGCTTTTCAATGACCTCGAGACCAAGATCATCGGCAGGCCCCTCATCCCGAAGCTCCGCCGCAGCTACCTGCTGCCGGACGGTGCGGTGCTGGAAGTGAATCATGTGGACGAGGGCCAGCCGACGGAGTTCTGGTACGCCGAGGTGGAGTACCCCACAGTAGAGGCAGCCCGCAGCTGGCAGCCTGCCGCCGTGGGCCTCGCGGACTACCTCAGCGACGAAGTCACCGACCAGCCCGGCCAGAGCATGGGGGCCTATTGGGAGCAGACCCGGGGCTGAACCGACGAAAGTTGTGGAAAAACCTTGAAGATTATGATATGATGGTCGTATCACTCATACTGCGGCCCCGGACGGGCCGGGAAAGAAGGAAACAACTACGAAACGACCCAAATTCACGCTGTCTGTGCAGTACAATTCGCCGGTCATCCTGACATTTTTCCTCCTCTCACTGGGGGTGCTGTTCCTGGGCCAGTACACCGGCGGCTGGACGACCACCCATCTGTTCAGCGTCTACCGTTCCTCGCTGAAAGACCCGCTGTTTTACATCCGGCTCTTCGGCCATGTGCTGGGCCACGGCAGCTGGGACCATTTCCTGAACAATATGCTGCTTCTCCTCGTCGTCGGCCCGCCGATGGAAGAAAAGTACGGCAGCCTGCCCCTGCTCAAAGGCATCCTGCTCACGGCCCTCATCTCGGGCATTCTGCAGTGTGCGTTGTTCCCCCGCACGGCGCTGCTGGGCGCGTCGGGCATCGTCTTCATGCTCATCATGCTGGCATCCCTGTCCGGCTTCTCGGGCGGCATCCCCGTCACCATGCTGCTGGTGGCGGCGCTCTATCTGGGCCAGCAGATCTATGACATCATCTTTGTGAGGGACAACGTGGCCAACTTCATGCACATCGTCGGCGGCGTCTGCGGCACAGTGTTCGGCTACGTCAATGCGGGGCCGCGCAGGAAACGGAAACACTAGCCCTCTCAGGCGCGCAGCGATGACTGAGAGGGCGGCTAAGAACAAGCAAATTTTATCATTCGCGCGGTTTTGCCGCTTGCTTTTTGATGGGCAGCGCTCTATTATATCATTTGTACAAATATTTCCCTTTGATTTTTCACAAAATCACCAAATGTAGTTTATCGGACGGAGGTTGTTTATGAGACGACTGTGCAGCCCATCCCCGGGGATGAAACTGCAAAAAAAATCACGACAAAGGAGGACGGACTCTTTGAACGAACACGAAAAACCACAGATAGACTTCATGCACAAGCTTGCGCGCCAGATCGTGGAACGCCGCAACCTTGTGTTCCTGTTTGTCATTCTGGCTGCCATCTTCACGGTGTTCTCGGTGCGGTGGGTCAAGGTCGAGACCGACATGACCACCTACCTGCCCAAGACCTCGGAGACCCGCATGGGCCTCGACATCATGGACGAGCAGTTCACGACCTACGGCTCTGCCGATGTCATGGTGGCCAACATCACGCCCGCTGAGGCCGATGAGCTTTCCGACCGGCTCACCGAGCTCAAGGGAGTCCAGATGCTGGACTACGACGACACGACCGACCATTATAATAAGGACGCAGTGTCGGCCCTTTACTCCATCACCTTCGACTACCCCGAGGACGATGACCAGTGCCTCGAGGCCCTTGACCGGGTGAAGGAATACCTCGCCGACTACGACATCTACGTCTCCACCTCGCTGGGCAACACCCAGCAGGAGACCATTGATGCCGAGGTACGGGTCATCATGGTGTACGTTGCCGTCATCATCGTCATCGTCCTGCTCCTGACATCCCAGACCTACGCCGAGGTGCCCGTCCTCATCCTCACCTTCGTGGTGGGCATGATCCTGAACATGGGTACCAACTTCATGCTCGGCACCATCTCCTTCGTGTCCAACTCGGTCACGAACATCCTGCAGCTGGCGCTGTCGCTGGACTACGCCATCATCTTCTGCAACCACTTCAAGGAAGAACACCAGACCATGCCTCTGAAGGAGGCCGTCATCGAGTCCCTGAGCAAGAGCATCCCCGAGATCAGCTCCAGCTCCCTGACCACCGTCGGCGGCCTTGTGGCGATGCTGTTCATGCAGTTCCGCATCGGCTCCGATATGGCCGTCTGCCTCATCAAGTCCATCCTCTTTGCGATGCTCTCGGTGTTCGTGGTCATGCCCGGCCTGCTGATGCTCTTCGGACCCTACATGGATAAGACCAAGCACAGGAACTTCGTGCCGGAGATCCCCTTCGTGGGCCGCTTTGCATGGCGCACCCGCAAGGTCATCCCTGTCATCTTCCTGGTGGTCATCCTCATCGGTTACCACTTCTCGAACCTTTGTCCCTACGCCTATGGCTACGATGTCATCAAGGTGCCGAAGATGAACGAATCCCTCATCGCGGACCAGATGATCGAAGAAAACTTCACCAAGTCGAACCTCGTGGCTCTCGTCTACCCCAAGAGCGACGATTACAGCATCGAGAAAAAGATGCTGGAGGAGCTGGAACGCTATGATGAAATAGACTCCACCAAGGGTCTGTCCAACATCGAGGCCCAGGACGGCTATATGCTGGAAGACAAGCTCACCGCCCGCCAGTTCTCCGAGATGGCCGACCTGGACTACGAGGCCGCCCAGATGATCTACACCGCCTACGCCATCGAGAACGAGGAGTACGGCCAGATCATCGGCAACTTTGCCTCCTATAAAGTGCCGCTGGTGGATATGTTCCTCTACGTCTGCGACGAGGCCGACACCGGCATCGTCTCCCTCTCTCAGGAAGACCTGGACGACCTCCACGACGCCCGCGAACAGATGGAGAGCGCACTGGCCCAGCTGCAGGGCGACGACTACAACCGCGTCCTCATCTACCTGAGCCCCTCTCTGGAACCCGGCCAGACTACTTATGAGTTCACCGACACCATCCGCTCCATCGCCCGGAAGTATTACCCGGACGGCGAGCTCTACATGGCCGGTGACGCCACCAACGAGTACGATTTCCAGAAGTCCTTCGCCATCGATAATGTCGTCGTCAACGTCGTATCCATCTTCATCGTCCTGCTGGTGCTGCTGTTCACCTTCCAGTCCGTCGGTATGCCCATCCTGCTCATCGTGGTCATTCAGGGCGCTATCTGGATCAACTTCTCGTTCCCGTATTTCATGGGGACCAACCTCTACTTCATGGGCTACCTCATCGTCAGCTCCATCCAGATGGGCGCGAACATCGACTACGCCATCGTCATCGCTACCCGTTTCAACGAGCTGAAGGATAAGATGGAGCACAAGCAGGCCATGATCGAGACCATCAACTTCGCGTTCCCGACCATCCTGACTTCCGGCACCATCATGACCGTGTCCGGCCTCCTCATCGGCCGGATGACTTCCGACGCCTGCATCGTGGGCATCGGCCAGTGTCTGGGCCGAGGCACCATCATCTCCATCCTCCTCGTCCTCTTCGTCCTGCCTCAGATCCTGCTCATCGGCACCCGCATCGTGGACCGTACCTCTTTTGCCGTGCCGAAGCTGGTGGCCCGCAGCAGCGGCAATGGCCGTATGCGGGTCAACGGCATCGTGCAGGGCGAGATCCACGGCTCTGTGGCCGGTACGATGAACGCCATCGTGGACGGCGACGTCCAGCTGACCGTCATCTCGGGCAACGTCTCTCAGGAACTGGACGACAACGAAAAACAGGAGGTGCAGAATGAAGACCAGTAACCATCTGCTGCGCCGCCTGACGGCTGCGCTTCTGGCCGCTGTGCTGGCGCTGAGCATCGCACTGCCGGTGTTCGCGTCCGACGACGGCGATACCATTTACATCAACAGCGTCTCGGACCTGCTCTCGCTGGCCAGGAGCTGTGCCTACGACCAGTGGTCGGTGGGCAAGACGGTTATTTTACAGAAAGACCTCTCCCTCGAGGGGATGCTGTGGGAGCCCATCCCGTCCTTCAGCGGACAGTTCAAGGGCAATGGCCACACCATCTCGGACCTGACCATTACGGGCCAGTATTCCCCGGCGGGCCTCTTCGGCATCGTGGAGGAACAGGGCTCCATCGAGTCCCTGAGCGTCCGCGGCGTCGTGTCTGTCTCTGACTCTGCCGACACCACCACCGGCGGTATCGTAGGCGTCAACCACGGCACCCTCATCAACT
>ENA-OQAY01000054-OQAY01000054.1-human-gut-metagenome-genome-assembly--contig:-NODE-54-length-25779-cov-0.882348_pt1 | contig 25779 bp, 17 predicted proteins | sample MGYA00242740_ERZ504537 | MGnify/ENA primary metagenome ERZ504537 (study PRJEB26092, sample SAMD00036272) | human gut metagenome | host: Homo sapiens | study: EMG produced TPA metagenomics assembly of... | reverse complement strand
TGCAAAATGAACAAAATCAGAATGAAGAAAATAACTATATTCATCAAGAACGCTATTATGGCACAATGCAACGTTCATTCTATGTAGGTCAGATAGATAAAGCTAACGCTAAAGCTGAATATACTGATGGTGTTTTAAAAATGACATTGCCAAAACTTCAACCACAATCAACAACTACTCAAATTGATATAGATTAATACAATTTAATCCGTCCTCCTGTAACTCCTTTAAAATTAAATACTTTATAAATTAAAGATAGCCTTTATACTTGAGAACTTATCTATTCTTAGTATAAAGGCTATTTTTATTATTTACTTATGATATTTAATAATTCATCATAACTATTTACTACATCATAGATTACATCATCACTTTTTAGTTTTTCAAAATATTTCTTAGCACAATCAATCTTTGATTTTTCTATTGTTCGCAATTCTATTGAAGACATTGAACCTTTTGTTTCCGCCACAAAATAAATATGTTTTACACTACCTTCATAAAAAGCAATCGCCCAGTCTGGATTATATCTTCCCACAGGTGTAGGAATAAAAAATTTATTTGGCAATTTCACATATACAGCTACCTTATCTGATGTTTCTAATTCTGTAGCAAAATTTCTTTCAACTTTAGAATCATATACTAAATTGTCATATAAATGCTTACGCGTTTTCATTGCATTCACATCTAGTTTTCCTTTTAACGTATTTTCTGTAAATACATCTATATCATATGTTTTATCTAATAGACTATACTCTACATGACCAATTATAGTCGTTGCTTTTTCTTCATTGATTAAATTAGTAGCTTTGATAATAAATTCTTCTGGATTATTTTTAAATTGATTAAATACATTTTTTTCAAGCCCTACTAATATAGCTACAATATCTTTGCGTATAAGCCCAGTACTTTCTACCAATTTGCCTACTAAATCATATTTTACACTACTATTAGCCACAGAAATATTTTTACTATCATATTCATTGCGTTTTTCTTTGACAAAGGCTGTACCTGATAATAAATCATCTTTGGATTTTATCTTATCTAATTGTCCTTTTTCAATTTTAAAATAAATCTTCGTTACATGTAGTTTTCGATTTAATGCATCTATTGCCTTATTTATAAAATCTTTGCTATCAAATTCTACTTCATAAATAGCTTTTTTATTTATTCTTGACCAAAGATTTTGGAACTCTTTCATATTATATTTTTCCGCATTCAGCTTTAACTCAACATTAGTATCATAAGCATTAGCAATATCAATAGATTTTTCATTATATATACTATCTATAATATCCAAAATAGATGAAGTATACTCTTTTATTTCTGGGGAAAATTCAATATTATCTTCTTTTCTATCTTCGTAATATTTATCCGTTAAATTTCCTTTTCTATCTATATATTTATTACTTACCAAATCATAATAAATAGTATCTACCATATCTTTATCTATGATTATTTGATTACCTTTATTATTTTTGATAATTTTACCTTCAAATAATTCTCTACTTACTACTTTTGGTCTATTTTCTAAGACTTCTGCTAATTCATTTTGCAATGCTTTAGCAAAGCTATCATAACTTTCACTAGCTATAATAGTCAATGTATTAATATCTTGTACATCTTCTCCCCATACAGTTTCGTCCATACGTTCACCTTTTTGATTTACACATAGACGAAGACCACGACCTACTTCTTGACGCTTGCGGATTTCACTATTACTTTGCTTCAATGTACAAATTTGAAATACATTTGGATTGTCCCAACCTTCACGAAGTGCTGAATGTGAAAAAATAAATCTAACAGGTTCATCAAAAGATAATAATCTCTCTTTATCTTTCATAATCAAATCATATGCATCAACATCTTCAGAAGTATTTTCTTTCTTACTTATCTTACCATTTTGCATATGACCTTTTTTATCAATTGAAAAATACCCTGCATGAGTTTTATTGGCACTTATATTTTCTAAGTATTCTCTATAACTATCACTATCTAAATCCAATTGGAATTCGTTTAAAACTTTTTCATATTCTTCTTCAAACATTTTAGCGAAAATACCATTTTGAGCCTGTCCAGCTTCATCATATTGCTTATAATGGCTTACTTCATCAATAAAAAATAAAGATAATACTTTTATACCTTTGTTATATAATTTTTTCTCCATATCTAGATGTGATAAAATCGTTTCTCGTATCTGAATACGTCGCAACTGTTCTTCATTGACTTCACCACATACTTGTCCAATATATACTCGTTTGCCATTTAAAAATTCAATATAATCTTCTTTACCATTGATACTGCTGACTACATAATTATTTTTATATTCATCTAGCTCACCTGAATTATCATAAAGATTAAAACCTTCATTTACCTTCATGGTTTTTTTGCGAATAGTCGTTGCACCTTTTACATCAAATTGCAACATAGCAGTTGGAGCTTTTTCTGATAAATTTATTTTCTCAAGATAAACAAAACCTTCTGTAGCAGTTATCCCCTTTTGCGTAATTCCCTTCACTGCTATTCTTTTTACCAGTTTTTTATTATAAGCTTCCACTGCATCAAGGCGATAAACCATATTATAAATACTATCTTTTTTATGCGTAGCAGAATAACGCAATATAAACAAAGGATTAAATTTTTTCAATCCTTCTTTTGTCTTTGGTCCCTCTACTGATTGTGGTTCATCTATGATTAAAATAGGATTTGTTTTTGCAATGACATCAATCGGTTTACGCGAACGGAACTCATCTAATTCCATATAAATACGACGAGCATCTTTTCCTTTGGCATTGAACGCTTGTGAATTTATAATCATTGCATTAATGGCATTATCTGACGCAAAACTTTCTATTTCATTCAATCTTTGCGAATTATAGACAAAAAATCTTATCTTTTTACTATATTCTTGAGCAAAATGTTCCTGTGTTATCTGCAAAGATTTATACACACTTTCACGAATAGCAACAGACGGTACCACTATTATAAATTTACTCCAACCATATCTTTTATTTAATTCAAATATAGTTTTTATATAAGTATAAGTTTTACCTACACCAGTTTCCATTTCAATGGTGAGATTATATTTACCTTCTAATTTTTTAGATACAGCAATTTGATTTTCACGCTGGATTTTATTTATACGCTCTAAAATAGTATTATCATCTATCTGTACTTTTGCATTTGCCCAAGCATTATCATGTAAAACGATATTATCGCCACTGTCTAATCTATAATTAATTGAACTATAAGGCTGTCCTGCAAAAATATCACAAACAGCATTTGTAGCATCTTGTTGAAATTTCTGATGTTTAAACTGTAATCTCATTTGCTCACCTCATTATATAACCTTTATATCAGTATCAGGAGCAATCATTTTAAAATGTTCAGCTACATTTATCTTTGTAGCTGAATCAACAAAACTATTATCACAAAATACTACTCTTAACGGTTCTAATTTTGCAATTTCATCTATAGTTTTCATATCCAAATCTTTCTCAAAGCAAGCTACTAAATCTCCATCATTATAAATATGCACTTTATGACCATTGATTACTTTTGTAGTATATGGTTTGTCTAATTCCAATCCCCAATCTACTAAACAGCCAAATAATAAATCTAAATCCGTTCTATCTTCTTTTGTATTTGACTGCATATTTTCAAGCATTCCTTGATCATATTCATCAGCACTATAATAGATATCCTTCATATTACTACTATCTAATTTCAATACTCTAAAACCAATATCCAAATCCTGCCCATTAAGCCCTGCTTCTTCTTTTATTTTCTCACCAGCATTTCTTATTCTTTGTTTACCTAATTCACATATATTTTTAAATCCAGCTTTATTCTTATCTACTTTTTCAGGTAACTGTACCATAATATATTTTCTTTTACCTTGATCTTCTAAGTTTAATCTCATTACACTTTCTGCTGTCGATGCAGAGCCAGAAAAAAAGTCTAATATTAATGCATTTTTATCTGGGCAATAATTTATAAATTGTTTTAACATTTTTACTGGTTTCTTACCACTATTAAAAACTACATTTCCTTCATGTCGAATATTTCCAAAATCAGGACTAAAGTCATAAAAACATTGAATAGGTTTTTTTCTAATTGAAATATCACTATTTTTTATATCTTTTACACGTTCGATAGGTACACCAGAATACATTTTCCCTCTTGTAGCTCCTGCACGAGAAGGACCTGTATAATATCTGTATCCTAAGCCATCATCACCTCTACCATATATTTTATATAAACAACCTAATCCATCTAAATTAATTCTTGGCTCAACAACCTTTTGAAAGACTTTTCCATAACTCATATTTGTATAAATACTTCCAGAAATCCATGTTTCTTTTAATAAATTAATCTTACCTTGATCCATTTTTTTTAATTTCCACTGTCCCTTTTTAAACACTTCTACTTTTTGTTCATTATAGAAAAATACCTCACTAGCTTCTTTTTCTTCGATACTAAATATAAATTTATCCAATCCATATTCTTCCGTTGGTTGATTAGCTACATATTTTTTTTGATTTTTAGCATATATTAACACGTATTCTATCATAGGTTTAAATATTTTTTCTTCATTAATACTTTTATCACCATATCTAACTTGTAAATGAAAAGTAGTCAAATAATTTTCACTACCAAAAACTTCATCACAAATCTTTTTTAAATTATCATATTCATTATCATCAATAGAAATAAAAATAGCTCCATCATCAGCCAATAAATTTCTAGCCAATACTAATCTAGGATAAATCATAGAACACCAATCAGAATGAAATCTACCATTAGTATCTGTATTTTTAAATAAACGATTGCCTTCTTCATCAAAAGAACCTTTGGCTTCTTCATATTCATCTATATTCTGTGCAAAATCATCTACATAAATAAAATCATTACCAGTATTGTATGGAGGATCAATATATATCATTTTTACTTTATTAAAATAACTATTTTGCAATAATTTGAGTACTTCAAGATTGTCCCCTTCAATATAGAGATTTTCTGTATTATCCCAGTCCTTACTTTCCTCTATACATGGACGTAGAGTCTTATTTGTAGTCGTATTTGCTTCCACTCTTGAAGCATTTTTTCCTACCCAAGTAAATTCATAACGTTCTGTTGTACCCCCCCCCCGATTATTTTATGTGAAAATTTTTGCATTAACCTATCTCTATCAACTACTTTCTGTATTTTACCATTTTCATCTCTAGCTTCTGTAATACAATCAGGAAATAAATTTCCTATATTTTCCACATTTTGAGCTACTATATCCATAGACTCCATTCTCATCTTCTCCATAACTTAACCCTCCATACCTTATTTTATTTCTACATAAAAAAACCACTATCTCAACTTTATTTAATTGAGAATAGTGGCTTCTTTTTCCATTCAAAATTCAAACAATTATTATATCATTTTTTCATTTAAAAATCTATCAGCTTTATTATTTTTAACTTTTATTCTAAATAAAAGTTGTTCTTTATCATATATATTTTTATTAGAAATATACTTTATCTTTTGCAAATAAATACATAATCGTTCATTTTCACTATTTATAGGTAAATGTATGTCACGTCTTTTTTCTCGATTTGATAACTCTTTATATTCATCATCCATTTTTGAAAAAGGTTTTCTAATTCATCAGCATTAAATAAATCTAAATGTCTTACTAATAATGTTAATTTTCGTTTATTATCTATTTTATCAAATACAATTTTAAATAAATCTTTTGTTAAAGTAATACCCGTATTAAAAATTACCTTTTTTAAATATTCATTCATAAAATTTCTACCATAATAATTTACTATTTTTTGACAAAATACTTTATCTGTCCTTCCCGTTTCTTCTAGCAAATTACTAAATACATCCTCATTAATCTGAAATTCTTCTATATTATCAATAAAGTTATCTTTATCTGATAATATATATAACGTTACCATTTCTACAGATACATCTTTTATTTTTTCAAAACATTGTTTATTTAAAGGTATATATTTATTTTGTATCAAGATTTTAAGTTTTTCTTGGTTCATTGAAGCAAAGTCAAATTCTAAATCATTAAAAATAAGTCTTAAATGAGATATATATTTTTCAAAAATATTATTATCTATATCACTAAACGATAAATCTTTTATAAACTTTTCTTCAACAAAACTTCTATCACTATTTAAGATTGCATCACATTCTGTAGATAGAAAATCTATTAATTCCTTATCTAGTTCATTTTTTGAAAATTGTTTCCAATATTGAATAATATTATCATAACTAGCATTAATTTTTCTATGTTTTAGTAATAATATCCAATATTTATTTTCACAAACAGATATATTTTTTAACTTAAAATCTTCATGCACTATAATTTTTTCTACTAAATCCATATCATCGCTACATTTAGTCATTAAATCTAAAATATATTTTTCATCATCACAGTTATTATCATTACTCAATATAATTTCTTTTACATATTCTTCAATATAATCGAAAACATTATTTATTAAACAATCATATCCAGAAGTCATTATCATTGTATAGTTCTTCTTATTTAAATCGTTTTCATTTATTTCACTATTTTTGTACATAAGAATAGTATCTATCATATATTTATTGATATCATAATGCTTATTATCAAATATAAAATTTAAAAGTTCTCTATCAACTCCTTCTATATTCAACTTATAAAAGTGTATTTCTAATTTCTCAATTATCTTTTCCAAATAATTAATATTTACATCTTTAAGTTGCATCAATATATCTTCATTTTCCTCAAAAAAATGCTCAAATGCTTTATCTTTATTTAAATTAAGCAATTCCTCTACTTTTAAACTTTCACATAACCATTTAAAATATTCTATTTGTCTATTATATGTCAATGCTGCTTTTTCAGTTAAAAAAATCCACATATTTTCCCATTTTAAAGCTAATAAATTTATAAATTTCTTTCTGTTATTATTCTTCCTTACAAAAGCATCTATAAAAGACCAACTTTCTTTTTTCTCATCTGCTAATTGTTGTATAAAATTATCTAATTTATTCTTATCAATTTCTTTACTACTATTTGATAATAAATACTCTAATAAATAAAAATTATAAACTTCTTTTTGCTTAAAATCTCTTATATTTAATCTATCAACTACACCTCTTAATCTAGTCAATTTATAATCAAATGACTGAACTTCTCTATTTCTTATGTTAAGAATAAAGTTCATATCATCCTTTGTTATACTATCTCCTTTAAAAATAGTTAATATACATACTATAATATTCATCAATATAGCCATATCTTAACATAAATACTAAGACTTTATTACTTCTAACATTATCAGATAGAACTTCTTTAACATCATTTCTATCAATTAATTCTTTTAAAGATAATATTGATATATTTTGTAACTGTTCATTTAATCCTTCTAAATAACGATGTATATCATCCATTTTCTTATCTTCTAATAATTTTAAAGCTGTCCATCGTTTATCATAACTTTCTAACAATACCTTTAACTCATTAGAATTTATATCTTTCCATTCATTATCGTGACTACTATCAGCATAATAAATAGTATACTTACTCTTATCTTCATAAATATCTTTTAAATTAAAATCATCATCTAATATCTTTTCTATGTAGAAAGGTTCTTCCTTATCATATCTTTCTATTTTACGAACTGAGCCTTTCCAATCAACTAAATGACCACAAAAAGCATATTTTATTTCTTTAGTATCCTTTAAATAATCTTCTTTTACTGATATAATTTGTTTTTCTAATTCATTTATATCTTCTCTAATTTTTTTAGTGCTTTTCTCTATAAATGATTGTTTATTTTTAAATGCTTGTTTAACAATACCTTCATCTTGTTCATTTTGAAGTTCAGCAAAATCTTTTGGATATAAGTTTTTAAATATTATCAGTGATAACATCTTTTCATCTACAAGTTTTATACTATCTGAATCTTTCAATGTTCTTTTATAAATCTTAAATTCATTAAAAATATTATATAAAACTCGCATATCCGATACGAATGGTGCTATATCTTTTATATATTCTTTTGATATATTACATTTAGTATTATTTTCAAATTCCTTCAAAAAAACATCTTCTGAATTACTTTCATTAATTATTGGAATAACAGGTATAATATAATCAAAAAATTTAGTACGTTCTTCTTTATTATGGAATAATTCATCTTTTACTGCATAAACAAATTTTACTGGTTTCTTTAAGCCTTCGTAATTATTTATGATAAAGTTCAAATCCCTTAACTCTATAAATATATCATTATTTTCTAGTCTATCTAAATCCTCAAAAAACACAACTTCATATCCCGTTGCTTCAAAAAAATATAAAATTTCATCTATATTCTTATTAAAAATAGATTTTTCATCAATCGCTTCACTTCCAAGAGTAGCATTAGAAAATAATTTTATTTCTTTCAATTTTAATTTAATCATACCCTGTTTTATTATAATAGTAAGTATTAACAGTTCTAATAAAACTAAGCATGGTATTATTATGCGTGTCCAAAATTCAGGAATACCTAAATCAATAAAAAAATTAGTACAATTAATCACTTTTTCTTTTAAAATATCTGGAAAAAATAATACACTTCCGATTAAACAAAACGCATCAATGCAAAAAATCCATATAAAAATATACATATAGCTCATTTTTTCTATCTTGTTATATCTGCTTTGTGGCAACATATTCTTCTTTACTTTATAAAAAAATTGTTTTAATATTACATTTTCTATTTTTTCTAAAGGTATTTCTTCTTTTTTTTCATCATCTTGAGATTTTTCTTTACTACCATTAAAAGTTGCCATAGATATAAATGTATATTTTAGACTGGGATGTTTTTTTATCATATGTCTTTATAACACTACTTTTTCCCCAGCCCCCATAAGGTGCAGTAATAGCTATATTTTTTATATCTTTATGCTTAATAGCCCAATCCAGAGCATCAATATATTCATCTCCATTTTCCATATCATCTATTGGAGACAACTTTTTATACTTCTCTAAATCAGGCTTATCTATTATATTATTAAATTTATCTATTAAATAAGCTGCTTTTTTATTAATTATATTTAATACAAATAAAACACTTCTTATTACAAACTCTTTTAAATAAAATCTATTTATCAAACAAGTTATTTTTTTACTAATTGCATTCCATATAGATAATGCAAAATTTATTACAATTATTACAAATTTCTTCATCTAAACTTTTTCACCTCAAATTTTACATATTATTTTCCTCAATCTTTTTAACTCATTATTCAATTCCACTTTTCGATTAAATTGTTTTGTTTTTCTTATTTTTGCTTGCAATGCACTTATCTGTTTTTCTAACTGTTTCTTTTCCTCTGCTTGTTCAATATCCTCTTTTAAATTCTTCTTCTCCTCTGAACCTACATTTAATTCTGCCCCTGCAATTTGACGTACAAAATTTTCATACACACTATCCATATTCAAACCTTCTATTTTACATGGAAGATTTTCTTTTTCTAGCCATTGCGTATGATAGTATTTATTTACTTTTATCTTCTCATTTTCTATCTCCTTATAGCTGATAAAAGCCTGATACATTCCTTCATACTCTAATAAAAACAATATATGGTACGGTATACATTTATCTATTTTAGACAAAACCATCTCATCTAAATTTTTACTATTTAATTTTATTTCTATGACTTCAATTTCTAATACAGATTTACCTTTATCTATATTCAATGTTGTAGATGTCAATTTATTTTGCCAATAAATTATCTTTATCTGCTCCACAAAAGCCTTTTTTAAACTAGATGTTATCTCCATATTTGTATAAAACTTTTGCTTTGGTATTCTCTTTTTAAACTCTGTTTTTTCTGGAAAAAGCATATACTAAAACCTACCTCATTTTATCACCAAAAAGCAAATTAATTCAAAATCATCTATACCATTTATAGTTGATAATAAAGCACTCGTTCCGCCAGTTGTAAACAAACTATCTATATCACTTTCTTCTTTCACATCAATAATAGAATTAATCGCTTCATCTAATAATTGAGATACCTCTTCCATATTTTTACCATCATTTGTTTGCTCATTGAAAATCTTACATAAATGAGTAATTGGCTTGTCTTTTCCTCGACAAAGAAGTCTCATTGTATCTAATAATTTTTTAGGATTTAGATAATCACAAACGACCTCTCCTTCTTCACTTACATAAACCATATAAAATGGATGAATACGATTTAGACTATCTTCATTTATATTATTGTTGCGATTTTTTAATACAAAAATTACTCCATTTGGCAAATCATCACTTTTATTCACTACAGCATGCATACCAAACGGTTTTTTATCCAAATCCTCATGAGTTTTTATATATTCTAACAAATCTAAACGAAATTCATTCAATCCCAAATCCATAATAGATATACCATTTGACATATCTTCAATATCTATTACTTCTTCTTGTAATTTCTTTAATTGTGCTTTTCTATATTCCAAATCACCTTTTTCTTCTGGATTAATTAAATCATCATCACCAGTAGAAGTCATTACCGAAATTCTCATTCTCGTTTCTACTCTACCTTTTAAATTTATATATTCATCTAAAGATAAATCTGGCCAGAAATTAACTAATTGAATAACCTTATTTCTACTGCCAATACGGTCAATACGTCCAAAACGTTGAATAATTCTCACAGGGTTCCAATGATATCATAATTTATTAGATAATCACAATCTTGCAGATTTTGCCCTTCAGAAATACAATCTGTAGCAATCAATATATCAATATTATCGCTATTTTGAGGCATTAATATATCTTTTCCCTTAGATATAGGCGAAAAACAAGTCAATACATTATTTAAACTAGCTTTGAAATTCTTTATTGTAGTTCTTCCCTCTATTGAACCTGTTACTACTGCTACATCTAAATTATATTTTGTTTTCACATACTGACTTATTTCTTCATACAAATACATTGCAGTATCTGCAAATGCCGAGAATATCATTATTTTTTTTATTATTTTCATTTATAGGATTTTCTATCTTCTCTGATATCAACTTTAATAATGACTGCAATTTCATATCGTGATCCGCTGTAATATCTCCTACCATTAAAGATAATAAATCCAACGTTTCAGCATCTTTTTTTAGATAATGTCGCCAACTTATATAATCCATATCAGCTAAACTGATTTTTACTTTCCTACCTACAGTGAATAAATCTGTATTTTGGTCATCAGCATCAAAATCACTATCCATATTCATATTCATAGCATCAATATCACCTAATCCAGATTGTTCGAACTCATCTATTTTATTAATAGTATCATTTATTAAATCTTTTATTCTATTCAAGGTTACTTCAAATGAGTATACTGAGCTTTCTAATCTTTTGAGTAAATTTATACTCATCAAACGGCGAATACCTTGTTCACGACCTTGCTGTGTAAGTCCTTTTTTCTGCGTCAAATCTATATAATTTATTTTTTTACTATCTAATATAAAATCAGATGGAGTATATATACTCAAATTCAATGATATTAATTGTTCATATATTTCATTATAATTAATAGCTTCCTTCAAATCAGTGAGCATAGGTCTTTTTGAAATAGGTTTTAATCTTTCAGGAAATTTGCCTATTTTTTCTGCACTATAATATCTTTCAATATGTTTTCTTGAACGAGCTATAGTAACACTATCTAGAACTTCAAAGAAATCAAAATCTAACATACGCAATAAAACTTGTGTAGTTCTATTTTCTGGCTCTAGATTTACCCATTCATTAAAAGCTTTTTGTGCTTTTTTGAAAATCTCATCAATTCCTTTTGTTGTCTTTAATTTTTTATTTAATAAATCACTTTTTCCTTCATATGCCAATGCTAATTGATTTTTTAAATCAATGAAACGATTATTAACAGGTGTTGCTGACAACATCAATACTTTAGTTTTTACCCCTGCACGAATTACTTTATCCATCAATTTTGCATAGCGGTTTTCATTATTATTAGCATGAGTCCCCATACCATTTCTAAAATTATGACTTTCATCAATAACTATCAAATCATAATTACCCCAATTAATTCTATCTAAATCTAAACCATTAGAAAAACCTTGTTTTCTTGATAAATCTGTATGGAATAACACATCATAATTTAATCTATCTACAGCAATAGGATTGTTTATATAATTATCTTTATACGTATTCCAATTTTCTGCTAATTTTTTAGGGCAAAGTACTAATACACTTTTATTTCTATTCTCATAATATTTTATAACTGCTAATGCCGTAAAAGTTTTCCCTAAACCTACACTATCTGCTAATATACAGCCATTATATTTTTCCAATTTATTAATAATCGCTAATACCGCATCTTGTTGGAAATCATACAATAAATTCCATATCTTACTATCTTTAAAACCAGTGGCTTCATTAGGCAAAATATCTTCAGATATATCCTCTAAAAATTCACTAAATACATTATATAAAGTTATAAAATAAATTAATTCTGGAGGATTTTCTTTATAAGCATTAGAAATACTATCAATTACAATATCTGTAACATCTTGTAATTTATCTTTGTCTTGCCAAATATTCTCAAATAAAGTCAAATAAGCTTCACTATATGGTGCATCTATTTTATTGATCATATTATAAAAATTATTACCGCGTTCACAACCAATATCTACAGTTGTAAAACCTTGTATGGGCATATATGTAATTTTTTTATCCTTATTTTCAATATTCATAAAACCAGCCATATTCTCATTCGTTGTATTTGATTTAAATATGACTTTCTCTTTTATCCATTCAGCACATTCTTTTGCAATGGATTTTTGCGTTAATTCATTTCTTAACTTAACTTCAAATTCTGTTCCATATAAACTTTTTTCTCTGGATAATCTAGGTATATAAAACTCTCTTTTTTCTTTTTCCACTTTTTCCTTTATAAAAGTTGGTGAAGTAAATATAAATCTTAATTGTTCTATATTATCTAATTGCTTTTTTAATTCTTGATAAGCATATATAGAAAAACAAGCTGAAGCTATAGATATTTTACTATTCTTTTTTATTTCTTTTATCAAATCATCTTTCATCGTTTTATTTATATTATCAATAATTTCCATGAAATCACCTACTATACTATTGTTGATTTTATACAATCTATTGTAATTAAAAACTTTTTTATAATCAAATAAAACTTAAAACTTAACAACATAGTAAACCAAAAACATCTTTAGAGTTGACTATATCTTTTTATTTTCTTATAATCATATCAAAACATACTTTATAAAATTCAATTTTATAAATATATAAGGAGATAATTTTATGTCATCATCATCATTAACAACAAAAACCCTATCAAAAATGGCTGTTTGTGTAGCTATCATCTGCATATCAGCTTACATATCTTTCCCTATCACTGCTGTTCCTTTTACTTGCCTTACTTTAGCTATGTTATTATCAGCATTTTTATCTACACCAAAAGAAACACTAATCATCATGATTGTCTATACGCTAATCGGTGCTATCGGTCTTCCTGTATTCTCTGGTGGCGCAGGTGGTTTTAACTGTTTATTCTCCCCAACTGGTGGATATCTTTGGGGCTTCATCGTCAGCTATCCTATCGCTAGTTATCTAAAAGGAAATAAAAACTCCTTCAAAAACTTCTTTTTAGCAGGACTTGCTGTCATTCCTATCACTTATATTTTCGGTGTAGCTATGCTTTGCTTCATTATGAAACTTTCCATTTTAGAAGGCATCACCATTGGTGCTTTACCTTTCATTCCCGGTGATATCATCAAAACTTTAATTGCCAGCTACGTTGCTGTTCGTTTGCGCAAAAATTTATTTTATTAATCGAGGAATATATATGATAAACAATAATTTTTTACAAGAAGGTATCTCACCTTCTTATTTTTTTCAATATGTTGATACCTTAACTAATCTAAACTTACATTCACTTGTAATCTATAAAGATAATAAATTGCTCTCCAAAGTTTATATTGCCCCTTATAATGAACATGAAAAACAGATTTTATTTTCTGTAAGCAAATCTTTTACCGCCATTGCTATGATGTTTGCTCTCCAAGATAAATTATTTACATTAGATACCACAATTTATTCCCTTTTAAAGCACAAATTAAATTTTGAACCTACTGAAGATATTAAAAGCATCACCATACATCATTTATTATCCATGACTTATGGCTTCATCGACAAAGAAATTCAAGATTTTTACTTAAAAGACGATTGGATTAGTGAAGCATTTTCTTTAAAATTACAGACAAAGCCTGGCACTTCCTTCTTTTATAATAATCGTTGCCCATTTCTATGTAGTGCCATTATTCAAGAATTAACTGGCAAGAATCTTTTGACTTATCTACAAGAAAAACTCTTTTCTCATTTAAATATAACCAATATAAGTTGGGAAAAAAATACTCAAAACTACGACAAAGGCTCATGGGGTTTAAGCTTGACCACAGAAGATTTAGCTAAATTCGGTCAATTTATACTCAATGAAGGCTCATGGAATAATAAACAATTACTAGCCCCAGAATACATTGAAAAATTACTCACAGTATATATAAATACAGATGATAAAGCTTTTCCAGATAGCAAATTAGGCTACGGCTATTATTTTTGGAAATGCCAACCTGAAAAAGCCTTTCGCTGTGCTGGTCTTTTCGGTCAATATTGCATTATCTTGCCCAAAGAAAATATGGTCATAGCTATAACTAGTAATGCTGAAAACGAACAAAAACAAGCTATTTTATCTGCTACATGGAAATTCTTAACCCAAATAAAAAAAGATAATAAATCCTCTACTCAAGATTTATCATCTTTAAATAACTATCTTTCTAAACTTCATTTACCATATTTACCTAATGACAATTCCATTATTCCCGAAATCTTTCAACAAGAATTTAAGTTCTCTCACAATCCTCTAAATTTAAATTCTATTTCTTTCTCCCAAATTGCCCCTGATTGCATCAGAATTAATATTACCTTAAACACTAAAAAATATAATTTATTAGCTAAACTAAACGCTTGGCAAAAGAATAATACTAATTTCGAAAATGATAACTTTGATTCTTGTACAACTATTTTCTATGAAAACCCTTATGCCAACTATGGCTGGCAAAATAACAAACTAAATTTAAAATTAGTTTATACCCAAGGCATTTTCATTGATACCTTAGAATTTAACTACTACAACCACCAACTATACCTACATTACAACCCCACTCCATCTTTCATCATCAGAACAAAACCCCATTATCTCATATCCAACCCCATAAAAATAACAAAAAGGCTAGAGTAAACTATACTCTAGCCTTTAACTTACACACTACAAAAATACAACACTAAACTACTTCCACATTATAAAATTTTAATAGTAATCATAGACTATTAAAAATAAATTTTTAAATATCAATAATACCAAACTACTTCCGCATTATAAATTTTAGTGGTAATCGTAAGTTATTGAAAATAACTTTGTTAAATATTAATAACACCTAACTATTCCCGCATTAGCAGACTTTTACGGTAGCTGAAAGCTATTGGCAAAAATAAAATTATGACTACGTTTTTAGTCCTACTGTTTGAGCGTAGCGAGTTTAGAGCGTTGTAGGCGTGATTTTATTTTTGCCAAAGTAAAATCAATATTGCGGGATATTTTCTTTTTGATTCGTTTTTCTTTTAAACAAAAGAAAAATGAATTTTATTTATTATTTGCTTTTCATTGCATTTTTAACGCATAATTCTTTTTTAATATCCCATAATTTTTGAGATAAATCTACATAATAACGATGTGGATTTTCAAAGCGTTTTACTTCATCCCATAAAGTTTCCACTTCTTTTTGACAATATGCTTTTATTTCTTCTATAGATGGGCTTTCATATACACATTCACCATTTTTGAAGATAGGAACTTGCAATTCTCTAGCAGTGAAATTAGTGAGAGTTTTTTGTTTCCATGTAGCATTTGGATCAAAAATAGTATGTTCTTTTGTTGTATCAATTGTTTCATCATATAAGCAAAGTTCATCAGCGATAGCTTTACCAGTTTCTTTATCATACAAACGATATACTTTTTTGAAATGTGGATTTGTTATTTTAGAGATATTTTCGCTGAGTTTAATTTTTGGTGTAATTTCACCATTTTCATTTTCAATAGCTACTAATTTATATACACCGCCAAACACTGGTGCAGATTTTGAAGTAATCATTCTTTCACCTACACCAAATACATCTACTTTAGCACCTTGCATTAATAAATCACGGATTAAATGTTCGTCTAAAGCATTAGATGCTACGATTTTACAATTTGTAAGACCTGCTTCATCAAGCATTTTTCTAGCTTGTTTAGATAAATAAGAAATATCCCCAGAGTCTAAACGAATTGCAAAATTAGTAATACCTTGTGGCACAAGCATTTCTTTGAATACGCGAATAGCATTTGGTACACCACTTTTTAAAGTATTATAAGTGTCTACTAATAATACTGCATTATGAGGATAAATTTCACAATAAGCTTTAAATGCTTCATATTCAGAATCAAACATCTGTACCCAAGCATGAGCCATAGTACCACTAGCTGGCACTTGATAAAGTTCATCAGTAAGTGTGCAAGCTGTTCCAGCGCAACCGCCAATATATGCAGCTCTAGCACCTTTTACCGCACCATCTGCACCTTGAGCACGACGAGAACCAAATTCTAACACAGGTCTACCCTGAGCGGCTCTTACTATACGATTCGCTTTTGTAGCAATAAGAGACTGATGATTTAAAGTCAATAAAATAAAAGTTTCTAAAATCTGTGCTTCAATAGCAGGAGCTTGATAGTCATAATTGGTTCACGAGGGAAAATACAAGTTCCTTCAGGAACAGCATAAATATCCCCTGTAAATTTAAAATCAGCTAGATATTCTAAGAAATCTTCACTGAACATATTTTTAGAACGAAAATATTCAATATCTTCTTTATCAAAATGTAAATCTTTTATATATTCTATTACTTGTTGTAAACCAGCTGCTATAGCAAAACCACCATCATCAGGAATATTACGGAAAAATACATCAAAATACACATTTTTTTTATGTAAATTATTTTTTAGATAGCCATTTCCCATTGTAAATTCATAAAAATCACATAACATGGCTAAATTTTCATTTTTTGAATTCATAAAGAACTTCCTTTCAAATTTATAACAAAAATATTATAAATCCCTCTCTATTATTAATATACTTCATTTCTTTTTACAAAAATAAAAGTTATATTCCTTAATATTATATAGCAAGCTGTATTTATTTTCTACTCTTTAAATAAAAATAATCTGATTTTTACAAATACATCAATATAAATAAAAAAGAATTCCATAATATTATAGAATTCTCTCTTATTTTCTCATATTTATTAAATATTATTTAATATTTTCAGCTTATCTAGCAAAAACACATTTGCCACTAATATAAGTTTTATTAACTTTTACCTTATCAACATCTTGAGGATTTATGGCAAAAATATCTCTATCAAGTGTTATAAAATTTGCTTTATATCCTGTTTTCAATTGACCAAGATTTTTAAAACCTGCAATTTGTGCCGATTTTTTGTATATAAAATTATCGCAGTTTTCATATCTATGATTTGGTCATCACCACAATCCGTACCATCATAAGCTTTTCTTGTAACAGCTCCTTTGATACATACAAATGGATCAGATGGCACAGCCCATGATGTTGCCGGTGCATCTGTAGAAAAACATAGATTTACTTTTTGCTCTAATAAAGATTTTATTGAATAACATTCTTTCATGATATCTTCGCCCAAATTTTGTAAATAACTTTCTATCTCTGCATAAAGGAAAATAGGTTGAGTTACAAAACCAATATTTTTTTCTACGGCTTTATTAATGCTATCTTGACTAGGTAAGCAATACTTTCTTTTTTCTTAAATTTATAAACAACAGCACCTATGACATAACCTAAAATTGTAGGAATTAACCATGCAAAACCTTGCTTAGCTAATGGAATTTGATTGATGATATTCATTAAACCAGAAATATCTATATCACTAATCCTGTCATCACTGCTAAATTTAAAGCAGCAAATAATGACATAATAAAAGCTACCCAAACAGCACCTTTCCATGCACCATCATTTGGCACCCATTTTTTACCTAAACCTAAGAAAGTCAATACTACTGACATTGGGAATAAAATCATAAAAATAGGGCCAGATATTTTAAGTACATTGCTAACACCAAGACAAGAAATCATAAAAATAGCAATAGTAATCATCAAAGAAGCTTGTTTATAGGAAATTTTGCCTTTAAACCACGCTTCCACCCATTGACCAGCAATAGCAATCATACCTATAGCAGTAGTCAAACAAGCCAAAATAACAGCAACAGCTAAAATAAAACTACCTTCATAACCTGCTAAATTTTTCACTAAATCAGTGAGTAAAAATGTAGCATTTACATCTAAACTATAATAATTTACACCTTGAGCTCCTAAATATGCTAAACCAGCATAAACAACAAATAATAAAGTAAAACCTACTAAGATAATACCGAGCATCATCTTATTATATTCTTGTTTGTTGCAATAACCTTTTTCACGAAAAGTAGTGATAAACATACCTGCACAAATAATACCTGTACCTACATCACCTGTATTATATCCTGTAAAAAATCCATTCAAAAATGACTCTTTGGCTGTAGAAATAGAGCTACTATGTAATGTATCGATAGGATTTACAATGGCTAATACAACAATTGCCAATAAAGTAATAAGTAAAGCTGGTGTCAAATAATTGCCCACTTTATCAATAACAGTGGAACGGTTCATAGCAAAATAATATGATATTGCAAAAATATAGCTAGAAAAATAATTCTCGCCATAAATGGCAATTCACCAAAAATTCCTTGCATACCAGACTCAAAAGCAACACCGCCACATCTAGGTATAGTACCAAAGATAACAACTAATAAACCAAGTCCCATATATAAATAATGCCACCAACTATTGATATGTTTCATCATATCTTGCAAATTATATCCTACATTACCTACAGAAGCTAAAGCCATCATAGGAAATAAAATTCCTGTAAGTGCTAAACCGATAATTGCCCAGCCAACTTGTTCACCTGATACTAAACCTATAATCGGTGGAAAAATCAAATTACCTGAACCAAAAAAGATAGCAAACATCGCAAAACCCATAACTAAAATATCTTTTTTCATATTTTTCTTCATCTATCGACCACTCCTCTTTTAAATTTTATTAATTAATTGCATTTATCTTATATCTTTATCGTATAATTATACCAAAGTTATTCACATTATCAATGATTATGCGTAATATAATAAACACTCTATATTTTTTTCTTTTTATAATATACATTTGTATTTAAAATTTTATTTTTCGTAACAAAATCAAGATTTTAACATAAAAATTAAAATCATTTTTTTCAATCATCAAAAATCTAAAATAAAAATCCATGTTAAAGTTCATCATACTAATACATCTTATCTGCAAAATTATACTTGCCGTCTTCAAAATCACTAAGTATTGAAGTCCATTTTAGAAAATGATATAATTATTTTATTGTGGATATAGCCACCAGTATTAATTAGCTGGTGGCTATTCTTATCTTAGTTATTTAATTACAATTCAATTTATTTTTAGAAAGGATGTATCTTTTGTTAAATCATAAACAATTATTATATAAAATTTTACCTTATGGCTGTCAGATGAATTTTTCTGATGGGGAACGCTTCGCAGGTCAGTTAGAACGCATGGGCTATAAACCTGCCGAAAAATTAGAAAACGCTGATATTATCATCATCAATACTTGCTGTGTTCGTGAAAGTGCCGAAAAGAAAATTTACGGCAAAATTGGCGAAATCAAACATTTAAAACAACAAAAACCAGATTTAATCTTAGGTATCACTGGTTGTATGGCACAAAAAGATGGTGATGCCATCTTCAAAAAAGCTTCTCATGTAGATTTTGTCCTTGGCACAAATAAAATGTATGATTTACCTGCTGTATTAGAAGAAATTTTTGCTTCTCGTGGTCATATTGTCAAATTAGCTGGCGATTATGATATGCCACCAAATGTAGAACCAGCAGAAAACAACTCTTTATTTGCTTTCGTGCCTATTATGTATGGTTGCAATAATTTCTGTACTTATTGTATCGTTCCTTACGTTCGCGGTCGTGAACGCAGTCGTGCACCGCAAGAAATCGTTGCAGAAATAACAAAACTTGCTCAAAATGGTGTAAAAGAAGTTACTTTACTCGGTCAAAATGTTAATCCTACGGAAAAGATAGAGATGATGCTGACTTTGCCGATTTACTTGCGATGGTAGATAAAATCGAAGGCATTGAACGTATTCGCTATATGACTTCTCATCCTCGTGATTTAACAGATAAAGTTATCGAAACTATAAAAAATAGCAAGCATATTTGTGAACATTTCCATTTACCAGTTCAATATGGTACTGACAAAATGCTCAAAGCTATGAATCGTGGTTATACTACAGCTTATTATAAAGAACTTGTAGCTAAAATCCGCAATCAATTCCCTGAAGCTAGTTTCACTACTGATTTAATCGTAGGTTTCCCTGGAGAAACAGATGAAGATTTCGCTCAAATGCTCGAATTCTTAAAAGAAATTCGCTATGACGCAGCTTATACATTCTTGTATTCCAAACGTTCTGGTACACCAGCAGCTACTATGGAAAATCAAGTTCCTCAAGAACTCAAAAAAGAACGTCTCCATAAATTAATGGACGCTCAAAATGAAATCAGCTTAGAAATAAATCAATCTTTATTAAATAAAACAGTAGAAGTTATGGTTGAAGGCCCTAGTAAAACAGATCCTAATGTCTATACAGGTCATACTCGTACAAATAAAATTATACTTTGGGATCATAAAGATGAACAAATCGGCGATTTAGTACAAGTAAAAATCACACATCCACAGACATGGGTATTAAAAGGTGAATTGGAGGCGTAAATTTTGAAACTCACTCCAATGATGCAACAGTATCAAGCTGTAAAAAATGCACACCCAGACCAAATATTATTCTTTCGTCTAGGTGATTTTTATGAAATGTTTTTGGACGATGCTATACTCGTTTCCAAAGAATTAGAACTCACATTAACTAAAAGAAGTACAGCAGGTGATGGCATTCCTATGTGTGGAGTGCCTTATCATGCTGCTGAATCTTATATCAATAAATTAGTAAATAAAGGCTATAAAGTAGCTATTTGTGAACAAATCGGCGACCCTAAAGCAAAGGGACTTACAAAACGTGAAGTCATCAAAATCATCACTCCTGGTACAGTGATGAACGAATCAGCCTTAACTAGCAGTAAAAATAATTATATAACTTTAATCTATGAAGAAAATCATGCTATTTATCTAGCTGGTGCTGATATCTCCACTGGAGAATGTTTTTATAGTATTTATGATGGCCCTGACCGTTGCCAATTATTATTTGACGAACTTTATCGCTTGATGATGCCAGAATTATTATTAATTAAGCCTTTTTCTTATGAAGGTGAATTAAAAAATTTCTTATCTCTCCGTTTAAATAATTGCTTAGTTAATGAATTAACTGAAATCACATCACAAGTCGAAGACCTCATGCTACAACATTTTGATGTGCATAATCGCCCAGATAATAAAATCGCTCACAAGGCAATCGCTACTTTACTTGAATATTTACATGAAACAGTAAAAACAGATTTAACTCATCTGAATAAATTAACTTATTTAGACTCTTCAAAATCTCTATTTATTGATACGTATACTTTGCGCAACTTAGAAATAACTCGCAATCTTCGCGATGGTGGCAAAAAAGATACATTATATGATGTTTTAGACTTCACCAAAACAGCTATGGGTAGCCGTCTTTTACGTAAATGGCTAGAATATCCATTACTTAGCCCCAAAAAGATAAATGACCGCTTAGATGCTGTAGCTAATCTTGTATCTGATTTTTCCTTGCGTAATAATCTTCGTGAACAATTAAAAGAAATCTATGATTTTGAAAGATTATTGACTCGTATGGAAGTCGGCACAGCAAATGCTCGCGATATGAATGCCCTAAAATCTTCATTATATGTATTGCCTGCTATAAAAAAATCCTTAGCTAAAGCCACTGCTAAATTATTAGCAAACATTCATCAAAAGATTTCTACCTATAATGATTTAGTAGTTTTAATCGATAAGGCAATCGTTGAAGATCCTAGTTTCTCTATCCGTGAAGGTGGCTTCATCAAAGATGGCTACAATCAAGAATTAGATGAATACCGCAATATCGCTAAAAACAGCAAACGTCTTTTACAGCAAATGGAAGAAGACGAAAAAAATAAAACTGGTATCAAATCCTTAAAAATCGGCTATAACAAAGTATTTGGCTATTATATCGAAGTCCGCCATAGCTCTACAGAAATGGTACCTGAAAATTATATTCGTAAACAGACTTTAGCCAATGCTGAACGCTATATCACACCAGAACTCAAAGAATTTGAAACTAAAATTCTCGGTGCACAAGAAAAAATTGTTCAATTAGAATATAACCTCTTTACAGAACTTCGCGATATCTTAAAAACCCAAATAAGCTCTATTCAAAATACTGCTCATGAAATAGCTATTTTAGACGTTTTAGTAAGCTTAGCTCAAGCAGGTGATGAATATAATTACATTCGTCCAAAATTATTAGATGATGGCACTATCCATATCAAAGATGGAAGACATCCTCTTGTTGAACGCATTTTAAATCGAGATTTATTCGTGCCAAATGATACCCATTTGGATAATGCTCAAAATGAAATCATGATTATCACTGGCCCTAACATGGCTGGTAAATCAACATATATGCGACAATCTGCTCTACTCACATTGATGACACAAGTAGGTTCTTTCATACCTGCTCGTGAAGCTTCCATTTCCCCTGTGGATAAAATTTTTACACGTATAGGTGCTAGCGACGATTTAGTCAGCGGACAAAGTACTTTCATGGTAGAAATGAATGAAGTATCTCATATTCTAAAATACGCTACAAATAAAAGTCTTGTCATTTTAGATGAAATTGGACGCGGTACAAGTACGTATGATGGTATGAGTATTGCTCGTGCTGTTATTGAACATATACGCGACCATATTGGAGCTAAAACTCTATTTGCTACGCATTACCATGAACTAACTGACCTAGAAGATGATGTTCATGTAAAAAATTATTGTATCGCCGTAAAAGAAAAAGGTTCTGATGTAACCTTCTTACGTCGCATTATTCGCGGTAGTGCTGATAAATCATATGGTATCCATGTTGCTAAATTAGCTGGATTACCTCAAGAAGTGGTCAAACGTGCGGAAACAATTCTCATTGATTTAGAAAATACAGCTCCGACTAAAGAAAAAACTATTATTTCTAAAGATATTTCTGACGAAAACAATATAGATACTACACTAAAACAAGATACAGCTATCACAAATGATACTTCCCAAGAAGTAAATTATCTTCAAGATAATCAAGAAGATACGAAAACAGTTGATTATCAAGAAAAAACACCAACTTTAACTGCTAATTCAACTAAAAAATTGAAATTCATGCAAGTATCAGAAATGCCAACTTTATTCGGTGTAAGTATAAGTACTCAATTAAAAGAATTAGATTTAATGAGTATGACACCACTTGATGCTATGAATAAATTATACGAATTGCAACAACAGGCAAAACAAGAGGAGTGATATTATGACTTCTATTCATATTTTAGATGATATCACTGTCGATAAAATAGCAGCTGGTGAAGTTGTCGAGCGACCAGCTTCTGTAATTAAAGAACTTGTAGAAAATTCCATAGATGCTCATGCGGATAAAATCGAAGTAGAAATCTTAGCTGGTGGAACATCTTTTATGCGTGTTACAGATAATGGCGATGGCATGGATAATCAAAATGCTAGACTAGCTATCTTGCGTCATGCTACTAGTAAAATCAAACAAGTAGATGATTTGATGTCCATAGATACTCTAGGTTTCCGTGGTGAAGCCTTGCCATCTATCGCTGCTGTATCAAGATTTAATTTGATTACACGTCGCCCTCAAGATGATTTAGGCACTACTATAAAATTAACAGGTGGTCGCATTGATGAAATTGAAGATATGGGCTGTAATATCGGTACTACTATCAAAGTAGAAGATTTATTTTTCAATGTACCTGCTCGTAAAAAATTTCTCAAAACCACGACCACAGAAGCAAATAAAATAAATGATTTTATCATAAAATTAGCTTTATCTAAACCTAATATTGCTTTTAAATTGATTAATAATAATAAATAGCTATCACTACCCCAGGTAATGGCTCTCTATATGATGCTATTGAATGTATCTATGGTGCTAAAGTCAGCGAAGAATTATTGCCCATCGAAGCGATAACTGACGATATCAAAGTAACAGGCTTCATCTCCAAACCTGCTATTATTCGCAGTTCTCGTTCTTGGCAAACATTCGTCATCAATGGTCGCGTGGTCAATAGTAGAATTATTTCCAAAGCAATCGACAATGCTTACCATTCATTGCTGCCAAAATCTGGATATCCATTTGTTATTTTAAATATCGAAATCAACAAACGAACTATTGATATCAATGTACACCCTCAAAAAGCGGAAATAAAATTTGAAGATGAATCCTTATTATTCAAGACTATATACCATGCCGTCTTAGAAGCTGTTAAACCTAGTGATAATCAAGCTTTAAGTGATTTTGCTATTCCTGTAACAGATAAAGCATTGCATATTGAAAAAACAGTGCTGGAACAAATCAATATGGATTTACCTGAAAACATTCCATTTACTCCATCAAATTCATTTAAACAAAATTCAATTAACCATATACCATCATTAAAAAATAATACAACTCCTTTAACAGCAGATTTAAATAAATTTCGCCAAGCAAGAGAAGCGCTTCACCCTAATTTATCTAATCATCACAATAATACTGTTAAAGAAACTGCCGTTCAAGATTACCAAACAAATACCACTACAAATCTTCAAACAGATATAAATATTTCATCTAGCGAAAACTCAACAGATTGTCAAAATTCTACTCAACTATTAAAAGAAGCTGTCAATCTAACGCCAATTGGACAAATTGATGCTTGCTTCATTGTTGCTCAAGGTCCTAATGGAGGAATGTATATCATTGACCAACATGCAGCACATGAACGCATTTTATACGATAAATTTGCTAAACAAACTGAGCGAATTCCTGTTCAACCATTATTGATGCATTTATTTTTAGATGTAAATAATAGTGAATTAACTCTAATCGAAGAAAATCAACAAATTTTATATGATTTAGGCTTTAACGTGGAATTAGCAGGACAAAATCAAATCCGTTTAAAAGAAGTTCCCGCTGATATAAAACCACAAGAAAGTGAAGATATTTTCCGCGAAATTTTAATTTCACTTTCTCAGTTGCACACACCTACTCCTCAAGAAATTCGTCATTCCTGTTTAGCTATGACAGCTTGCAAAGCAGCTATCAAAGCAGGCGATATCTTAAATATCACACAGATGAAGATAATCTTAAATGAACTCGCTCAAACAACTTTACCATACACCTGCCCACACGGCAGACCAACTATTATAAAATTTAGCACTTATGATTTGGAAAAGATGTTTAAACGAGTACAATAATAAAAAAATAAGAAAAAGATAGGCTAATTTGTCTATCTTTTTCTCTAATAATA
>ENA-OQAY01000053-OQAY01000053.1-human-gut-metagenome-genome-assembly--contig:-NODE-53-length-25810-cov-1.138652_pt1 | contig 25810 bp, 29 predicted proteins | sample MGYA00242740_ERZ504537 | MGnify/ENA primary metagenome ERZ504537 (study PRJEB26092, sample SAMD00036272) | human gut metagenome | host: Homo sapiens | study: EMG produced TPA metagenomics assembly of... | reverse complement strand
CACCGTGATCGGCTCCCGTTTGGGACGCTCAATGGCCACGGTCGATTCCGGCGCGGCATTGGGCAAAGTGCGCACGAATCCGCAAGGAGGCAAGCCATGCCGATGAGTGATCCCGTTGATTCCACGGGTCCTCTGATGAAGGGGGATGATGAGCGGACGCCGGGAAAACTGGTGACGTTGCGCGATGTTGGGCACACATTCACTGGAGACACTTGGCTGTTCCGTTTGTTAAATGCTGACCTGCGGCCCGATCGCGTGTACGCGCTGGTGGGGCCTTCCGGTTCGGGCAAAAGCACATTGTTGTCCATACTGGCGGGGTGGGTGAAGCCGTCGGAAGGATCCATTCAGCGGCTGAACATCGGGAAAACCAGCTGGGTGTTCCAAAATCCCATCGGAGTGGCGCGCCGAAGCGTGATTGACCATGTGACTCTGCCTTATCTTGCGCGGGGGTTGGATGTGCCGCAGGCGGAGGCATGCGCGCGCGAGCTGCTTGCCCAGTTCGGTCTGGCGGAGCGCGCGTCCAGCGAATACCGGGAGCTGTCCGGAGGAGAGGCTCAACGGCTCATGCTGGCGCGTGGCGTGGCGTCGGGCGCCGATCTGCTGCTGGTCGATGAGCCGACCGCGCAACTCGATGTACATACGGCGGATACGGTGAATGCGCGACTGGGCGCGTTGTCAAGACAGGGCATGATCGTGGTGGTCGCCACGCATGATCATCGCACGCGCGACGCCGCCACCGATGTCATCGATTTGGAGGATTACCAATGAAACCGATGCGGTTGAAAGCGGTGCTGCGTGAGACTTGGCGCAACGTCGCCACTGGTACGAGCCGATGCGCGCTTATCTGGCTGCTGCTGTCGATATGCGCGGTCGCATGCATGTGCGCAGACCTGACGCAGATGACGGGGTTGATCGGCGACGCCTGGAAATGGAAGGAATCAGGTGCCTCCACCTATGCGATCACTTTGCAGGGAGGAATCGACGGCGCGGCCTGCGAAGGGCTGCGTTCCGCGAACGGAGTGTTGGGAGCCGCCGCCCTCCGGCAGTCGTCCGACCGCGTGCGCATCGCGTCATTGCCCGCGACCGAGATTCCGACATACGAGGCAAGCGCACATGTCGCGCAGGTATTCGCGGCGACAGGGATACGGAAGGACAATTCCGGTGTGATCATGTCGACGGCTGTGGCGCGCACGTATGGCGCGCATGCCGGCACGGTGCTGCCGCTCGTCGGTGGCGCACGCATGCGTGTTTCAGCGAGTTCGATTGGCCAAGCGACGGAAGGCAACCAACATACGGCTATGCGATTATCTCGCCCGGCAACGATACCAAGGCCTATGACACCTGTCTGGTCCGTGCGTGGCCGGTCCCTGACGATATCGAAAGCCTGCTGCGCGTCTCCATTCGCGCTGATGTCGAATCCGGCACCGGCGCCGCTGCGAGCGCCACCTCTGCCGGGGCGAGTGGAAACAACGAAACGCCGCATGCGAAAATCAGCCGGATCAATACCATGCTGGGGTCGCATATGCCTGGTCCGGCGGATTTCGATGCCCGCATCACCCGGTATGCGCCACTGTTGATGTTCGTCACCGCAATGGCGTTGGGATTCGCATCGGTTTGCATGCGCAGAATCGAGATAGCGAGCGCGTTGCATGCGGGGTATCCGAAAACCGCGATGCTGCTGCAGTTGTCTTTGGAGACGTTGGCCACGGTGGCGGCGTCTTGCGTGGCATGTCTGCCGGTTGTCGCGATTGTGCCGCTCATATTGACCGGATCCGGTGACGCGATGCCGGTTGTCGCGATGCTATGCCGTGTTCCGGGCGCCATGTCGGTCGGGATGCTTGCCGGGACTGCGGTTGGGGGTATGACGATCCGCGAACGGCAGTTGTTCGCCTATTTCAAGGCACGCGCATGACGTGTGCCGTGTCCTTGAGAGATGCTTCGCCGGCTGTTCGTTGCCGCATCGCGGCAGACCAACGGTTAGAGTGGATGACGTTGATATTGAACCGACTAGGCGGCTGGAGGCGTCGGATGCGATTCGATTTTTCGGGAACGACGCCATTGTTCCGGCAGGTGGCCGAACAAATCAGCGAAGCTATCGTCTCCGGTGCCTTCGCGGAAGGCGAACAGGTGCCCAGCACCACCGAGATCTCGTCCACGTATGCGATTAATCCCGCCACGGTGCTCAAAGGCATGAATCTCCTGGTCGATCAGGGTCTGCTGGAGAAAAGACGCGGCCTTGGCATGTTCGTCACCACGGGAGCACGGGAGAAGGCTCGTGACGCCAAACGCGAGGAACTGCTCACCACGCGGGTCGTCGAACTCGTCGCGCAGGCAAAGGCGCTTGGCATCAGCTGCGAACAACTACAGCGCATCATCGGAAGGACCTATCGATGAGTCTGGTCATCAGCGATCTGAGCAAGAGCCGTCATGGAACGTCCCTGCTCAACGGAGTGAATCTGGAATTACGGAGCGGTGCGATACATGGTCTGTTCGGGCGCAATGGTGCCGGCAAAAGCACATTGCTGAACATCATTGCGAACCGACTCGTGGCCGATGCCGGCAGTGTGTCGTTCGACGGCAACCGTATGACGGATGGCGGCGGCATGTGGGAACGTCTCATGCTGATGGACGAGACTTGGCCATATCCTGTCGAATGGCGTCTGCGATCGGTGTTCCGTCTGATCTCGCGGCGATACGGCGGATTCGATGATGTGTTGGCGGGGGCGTATGATGCAGGCTTTCGGGCTGCGGCCTGATGCTCGTTTCATGAGACTGTCCACCGGTCAGCGTGGCGCGGCGAAGCTGGTTGCCGCGCTTTGCGCGCCGACCGATATCGTGTTGCTTGATGAAGCGACTGATGGTCTTGACGCTGCGGCCCGTGACCTGTGTTACCGCTTCGTGATTGAGTCGTATGGCGACAGACCTCGCACCATGATTATATCCACCCATCTCATAACGGAGGTGGAGGGACTGGTCGAACATGCCGTGGTCCTCGACCATGGGCGGGTGCTGGAATCCTTCGACATGAACGAGTTGGCACAACGTGGGCGGATGCTGTCGGGGCCAGTCGGATCGGTACGGCGGTACTTGGCCGACAATGGTTTACGTACGCTGTCGGAAACCGTTCTCGGTGGTCTGCTGACTGTCGGCGTGCGTGGCGTGCCATCTGCACCGATGCCGGAGGACGTTGTCATGAGGTCTTTCGATCTCAATGAGTATGTCATCCAGATTACCGGCATGGACAAGGGGTATGCGTCATGATGGATGAAGTGAAAGGCTTGTCGGCCGGGATGCGGTTCGCGCTGACAAGGCAGCTTGCCGCGCGTTGCGTCGTGTTGATGGCGTACGTGTTGGCCGGTTATTGCGTGCCGTGGCTGTGGGGTCTGATTTTGGCCTTGGTATCCGGAGGTCATTATGTGGTGGAATACCATGTGCTTGGCCCGACGTTGGTGATGTGCGCGGTTCTGACGGCGGTTCTGGCTGTCAGTGGCTTTCGTTCCCTGATATCCATGGGCGTGGGCCGGGCCGTGTATTTCTGGACCGAGATGTTCGCCAATCTTTGCTTCTCCCTTGCCTGCTCGGTGGTCATGACGTTGGGGTTCGTGCTGACGCCGAACCATGATGCCGATATCCTCATCACGTTCCGTGTCGGCAGTGACCTGCAGTGGCTGGCTTGTGTGCCACCATCCGATTCATTCGGACGATTGCGATTCCTGAACCGTGATCTGGGCGGTTCATACGCGGCCATGAGAACAGGTGTGCGAGGCGATACGGCCAATCCGATGCTGCTGTTCCTGGCGCTGTTCCTGTTGACCGCCTCGGTGGCGATTCTGGGTCAATGCGTCGGGGAACTGCTGGCGCAGGTCAATCGGTACGGGGCAATCGCCCTGGCGGTGTCGGCATGCATAGCATGGGTCGCGCGTCCATGGCTGTTGAACAGAACCGCCACCGATGTCAATCCGATGATATGGAAACTGCTCGAGGCACTGCGGGGACGCTGGTGTCTGATGTGGCGTGAGGGGCAAGCGGCGTCCGCGGCGATGTACGGAACGTCCAACGAGCGTCTCGTATACGATCAGGCCTACACGTTCTGGCCGATGATGGTGCTTTTCGTAGGTGTGATGATCTTCGGCAACTTGTTGTGCTGGCTGTTGATCCGGCGTCGTGAGGTGCGTGTTCCGCAGTTGCTGCCGGTATGGTGGTGACGATGCTCGGCATGGGCAACACGCCGATGTCCACGTCCGTGCTATCGTATGAGCCATGTTCAATTTCTCATGTTGTTGCTGTCGCTGACCAACCGCCCGAGGGGCGCGTGGCTCATCGACGCATAACTTGAGATAGGACATTCCAACAAGCGGTCGCGCATATCGCAGGCCGTATGCGAATCGCCAAACGATCATTCGAAATAGCGCATCAGCCGAGGTTGGCGCACGCGACGCACGCGAATGAGCAAGGCAGCATCGCAACAGGTCCCGTTTCAACAACTGCACGCGACGGACGCGAGCTTCTCGAACATACGAAACCAAAACCATTCGAAAAGCCCACGAACCGCACCGTGCAAAGGAAACGTCATGACCATCCACAATTCCCTGTCTGAACTCATCGGCAACACCCCGCTCGTCAAACTCAACCACGTGACCGACGGCATCAAAGCCACCATCGCGGTGAAGGTCGAATACCTGAACCCGGGCGGCTCGTCCAAGGACCGCATCGCCGAACGCATCATCGACGCGGCCGAACGCAGCGGCGAACTGAAGCCCGGCGGCGTGATCGTGGAACCGACCTCTGGCAACACCGGTGTCGGACTCGCGCTCGTGGCTTTGCAGCGCGGATACCGTGCGATCTTCACCCTGCCGGACAAGGTTTCCGAAGCCAAGCGTGCGGTGCTGCGCGCATACGGCGCCGAAGTGGTCGTAACTCCCACCGACGCCGGCCCGGACGACCCGCGCTCCTACTACCAGGTGGCGGACCGTCTCGCCAAGGCGATTCCCGGCGGCTACCGTCCCAACCAGTACGACAATCCGAACGGTCCCGAAAGCCACTATCACACCACTGGTCCGGAAATCTGGGAGGCCACCGACCACAAGGTCACGCATTTCGTGGCGGGCATCGGCACCGGCGGCACCATCTCCGGCACCGGACACTATCTGAAGGACGTGTCCAACGGCGCGGTGCAGGTCATCGGCGCCGATCCGGAAGGCTCCATCTACTCCGACCCGAACGACGTGCACCAATACCAGATCGAAGGCGTCGGCGAGGACTTCTATCCGAAGGCCTTTGATCGGAGCCTTCCCGACGAGATCGTGCAGGTCACCGACGCGGAAGCCTTCGAAATGACCCGACGCCTTGCCAACGAGGAAGGACTGCTCGTCGGCGGCTCATCCGGCATGGCCGTGTTCTCCGCGTTGAAATACGCCCGCGAGCACGACCTCGACGAAAACCAGCTCGTCGTGGTGCTGATGCCCGATTCCGGCCGCAGCTACATGGAGAAGATCTTCAACGACGACTGGATGCGCGCCAACGGATTCGCCGACGTCGTGGAACGCACCACCAAGCCCAGCCTCGCCGAACAGTACCTGTAAAAGACCGTCAAACGACTGTCCGGCAGCCCGATCGCACCTTTGAAACCAATGCCAATCATCCGAACAACCCAAACCATCCGATACTTCCAAGGAGTTCCCATCATGACCATCTCGACCAACACCGAAGCCCTCAACGCCACCGCTCTCGCCACCCGCGCCATCCACGCAGGTCAGGAACCCGACCCGACCACCGGAGCCGTGGTCACCCCCATCTACATGACCTCCACCTTCAAGCAGGATGGTGTCGGCGGCCTGCGCAACGGCTACGACTACAGCCGTTCCATCAACCCGACCCGCAACAGCTTCGACGAGCAGCTCGCCGCCGTGGAAGGCGCGAAATACGCGTTAAGCTTCTCCTCCGGACTTGCCGCCATCGACGTGCTGCTGCGCTCCACCCTGAAGCCCGGCGACAACATCCTGCTCGGCAACGACGTGTACGGCGGCACCTACCGTCTGCTGTCCAAGGTGTTCGTGCCGTGGGGCATCGGCCTCGACGTGGTGGACATCACCGACACGGCCGCCGTCTCCGCCACGCTCGCCAAGAAGCAGTACGCGTACATCTGGGTGGAAACCCCGTCCAACCCGCTGCTCAACATCACCGACATCGCCGCCACCGCGGCCGTGGCGCACGCGCACGGCACCAAAGTGGTCGTGGACAACACCTTCGCATCCCCGGTATTGCAGCATCCGCTCGCAGACGGCGCCGACGTGGTCGTCTACTCCACCACCAAGTACATCGGCGGCCACTCTGACGTGGTCGGCGGCGCGGTGGTCCTGAACGACAAGGAAACACGCGACGCGGTGGCCTTCCTGCAGAACGCGGCCGGCGCGGTTCCGTCCCCGTTCGACTCCTGGCTTGACATCCGAGGCCTCAAAACCCTCGACCTGCGCGTCAAGCAGCACAGCCGCAACGCCATGAAAGTGGCCCAGTGGCTCGAAACCCGCCCCGAAGTGGAACGCGTATGGTATCCGGGGCTCGAATCCCACCCGGGCCACGACATCGCGGCACGCCAGATGCACGGCGGTTTCGGCGGCATGATCTCCATCCAGATCGCCGCCGGTTTCGAAGCGGCCAAGAAGTTCGCCGGAGCCACCGAAGTGTTCACCCTGGCCGAATCCCTGGGCGGCGTGGAATCCCTGATCGAGCATCCGGGCGCCATGACCCACGCCTCCGTGGCCGGCACCACGCTCGAAGTGCCCGCCAACCTGATCCGCCTGTCCGTCGGCCTTGAGGACGCGGACGATCTGATCGCCGACCTGGAGCAGGCGTTCCGCCAGATCTGAATTCCCTATTTCCGATAGAAGCATGAAACGGCCGGCATGGGCAAGACCCGCGCCGGCTGTTTCGCTCTCCGCGGTCAACGCATGGCATTGCTACACTTGGAAACCATGACGCAAGCTGTTGATTCCGCCGATTCCGTAGACCCCCGCGCATTGGAGGCGCTGAACCGCTATTTCGGCTACGATTCGTTCCGTCCTGGACAATCCGGCATCGTCTCGGCCATCCTCACCGGACGTGACGTGCTTGGCGTCATGCCCACCGGCGCCGGCAAATCCATCTGCTATCAGATTCCCGCAGCGATCCTGCCGGGCGTCGCCATCGTCATCTCGCCGCTGATCTCACTCATGCGCGACCAGGTCGACGCCCTGAACGACGTGGGCCTTCCGGCCGCGTTCATCAACACCACTCAGACGCCGGACGAACAGGATCTCGTCTTCGCGCAGGCGCTCTCCGGCCAGATCAAACTGCTGTACGTGGCGCCGGAACGTTTGGAAACCGAACGATTCCGCAACTTCGCCGTCCGTGTGCCGATCTCGCTCGTCGCCGTCGACGAAGCGCACTGCGTCTCCCAATGGGGGCAGGACTTCCGTTCCTCATATCTTGGCATCGGCGAATTCATCGCCGGACTGCCCACACGTCCAACGGTCGCCGCGTTCACCGCCACCGCCACCGAACGCGTGCGCCGCGACATCGTTTCGATTCTGGGTCTGCACACACCGTCCATCACCGTCACCGGTTTCGACCGGCCGAACCTGTATTTCGACGTCATCAGCATGCCACGTAAAGACAAAGCATCCTGGGTGGCGTCCTACATCGCCAGCCATCCGGACGATCCGGCATCGTCTACTGCGCCACGCGCAAGGAAACGGAAGCGCTCGCCGAATCGCTTAACAGCGCCGTCGCCGAATTGCGTGCCGCAGGGGGTGCGGATGTGTCGGATATCGGCACCATCGCCGTCGCCTACCATGGCGGTATGAGCGCCGACGCACGAGAGAAGGCGCAACGCGATTTCGTCACCGACCGTGTGCCCGTGGTCGTGGCCACCAACGCGTTCGGCATGGGCATCGACAAATCCAACGTGCGGTTCGTCATCCACCACAACATGCCCGAATCCATCGAAGCGTACTACCAGGAGGCGGGTCGCGCCGGACGAGACGGCGAACCAAGCCGCTGCACGCTGTTGTGGAACGAATCGGACATCGTCACCCGCCGCCGGCTGCTCGATTCGGATTACGAAAACGAACGATTGACTCCCGAAGAGCAGGAGGCCGTACGCGCGTCGAAACGCCGGCTGCTCGACGCGATGGTCGGCTACTGCCGTACCACGGACTGCCTGCACGCGTACATGACCCGGTATTTCGGCGAAACCGCGGGCGCGGCGGCGAAAACGGACGGCAAATGCGTGGGCGGTTGCGCCAACTGCGAGCACACATTCGAAACCATCGACGTCACCGACATCGCCCGAGCCGTCAGCCGTTGCGTGCACGATGTGAACCAGCATGTCGGCAGCGGTAAAATCGTCAAGGTGCTGCGCGGCTCGAAGGCACAGAATCTAAGCCTATCTCAACCCCGAAAGCCTGCCGTCGTTCGGCATGCTCGACGAAGTGCCGGAAGCGCGCATCCGCGACGTGCTGAGCCAGATGGCCACCGACGGCTTCCTGACGATCGCGGAAGGACGCCTGCCGATCGTCGGCTTCGGACCCCGTGCGGCGGAAACGGTCGCACCCGAATTCCATTACGACATCAAGAAGATCAAACGTGCTGACGCCCGTGCGCGTCGAACGCCCGACGTGTCCACTCCCGCTGTCGGATCGTACGTGCCGGATGACGGCGACGAGGCGCTATTCCAGAAGCTGCGTGCGCTGCGACTGGACATCGCGCGCGAACTCGGCAAACCGCCGTACATCGTGTTCTCCGACAAGACGTTGCGTGACATGGTACGGGTCAAGCCGATCACTGACGACCAGTTCCTTGCCGTCAACGGTGTGGGGGAAAGCAAGCTCAAACAGTACGGCGAACGGTTCATGGCCGCGATTCGGGAGGATTCCGGCGACGAGGCTTGAACCGGCCATAACCGACACGCATGGCACGACGGTTGACGTTGAGCCCGCGAACCGTGAATAGTGGAATGTGAACACAACAACGAAAGGACAGAACATGGCGGAAGACAAGCCGGTGGTGGAAAGCTTCCAATTGGACCACACCAAAGTAAAGGCGCCGTATGTGCGCTACATCGATACGGAAACCGGCCCCCACGGCGACGTGATCTCGAACTACGACCTGCGATTGGTGCAGCCGAACGAGAACGCCATTCCGACCGGCGGACTGCACACCATCGAACACACCATCGCGGTGCTGCTGCGCGAACGCATCCCCGGTTACATCGACTGCTCGCCGTTCGGATGCCGCACAGGCTTCCACCTGCTGACGTGGGGCGAGCATTCCACCGAGGATGTGGCTCGCGCATTGAAGGAATCGTTGGAATTCATCGCCTACGAGGCCACATGGGACGACGTGCCGGCAACCACCATCGAAAGCTGCGGCAACTACCGCGACCACAGCCTGTTCACCGCCAAGGAATGGTGCAAGGACATCCTCGCCAAGGGCATCAGCTCCGACCCGTTCGAACGCCGCCTTGTGTGAGCGTTACCATGCCTGTGCGGTGGGCGTGGTAGTTTGGACGGCTGGAATGCTTGAGAGAGGTATACAGTCGAATTGAGGTGAACGGGTTGAGCGAAACCACTTCTGAACGTCGGTTCCGTCGTGCCACCATGGATGATCTGCCTGTCATGCTGAAAATCTACCAGCATGCGCGTGAGCTTATGGCGGCCAACGGGAATCCCACGCAATGGGGAAACACGTTCCCACGTGAGGAAGTGATCCTTGACGACATTCGCCAGCAGCGCACCATGCTGCTGGTGGACGAGGCTGACGGCAAGGAGCGTGTGCTCGCCCAGTTCGCCCTGTGCACGGGCGAGGATCCCACCTACGCGCATATCGACGGCGCCTGGCTGGACGATGACTCGTATGTGACCATCCACCGCATCGCCTCGTCGGGAATCGTCAAAGGCGCGGCCAAGGACTGCATCAACTGGTGCATCGAACATTACGGCAACGTGCGCGCCGACACGCATCCGAACAACAAGGCCATGCAGCACGTGCTCGAATCGAACGGATTCGCCCGCTGCGGCCTGATCCAACTGCTTGACCGCCCCACCGATACCACGCGTATCGCCTACCAGCGTCACGAATGGTGATTGCGCATACATAGAAACGTAGAAAAAAGGACGTCTCCCGTAAAACTGCGGGAGATGTCCTTTTCCATATGAAGGGATGATTAGAACAGTCCCGGCTCGTTAAGCTGAGAATGCTTGCGGCTGTACGTGAAATACACGACCAGTCCAAGCGCGAACCACACGGCGAAACGCACCCACGTCTCCCAATTCAAACCGAAGATCAGAATCAGGCAGAAGATGATGGCGCAGATTGGCGTGAACGGCACGCCCGGCGCACGGAAGCCACGATGCGCGTCCGGATGGGTCTTGCGCATCCACAGGATGCCGGCCGACACGATGATGAACGCGGACAGCGTACCGATGTTCACCAGCTCGAACAGCACGTTGATGTTGATGAAACCGCCGGCGATGGCCGTCAGAATGCCGAAGAACCACGTGCCCTTGAACGGTGTGCGGTACTTCGGATGCACTTCGCCGAAGAACTTCGGGAACAGTCCGTCGCGGCTCATCGCATAGCAGATGCGGGACTGGCCGTACAGCTGCACCAGCATGACGGTGGTCATGCCGATCAACGCGCCGAGGTTCACGATGAACGCCAGCCAGTTGAGGCCGGTCTCGAGAATCACGCCCGCCACCGGAGCGTCGATGAACTTCGCGAACTCCTTGTACGGCACCACGCCGGTCATGATGAGCGTCATGATGATGTACAGCACGGTGGACACGGCCAGCGAGATCAGGATGCCGCGCGGCAGCGTCTTGTTCGGATTGATGGTCTCCTCGGCGGAGGAGGAGACGGCGTCGAAGCCGATGAAGCTGAAGAACACGATCGACGCGGCCGGCACGATGCCGTACGGCTGCGTCGAACCCGGCTGGAACGTGTAGATGCCATACGGGGAGAACGGTTTCCAGTTGGCGGGATTGATGTACCAGACGGTGCACACGATGAACAGCACGATGATGGCCAGCTTGATCATCACCATGATGTCGTTGGTCTTCTTCGTCTGGTTGATGCCGATGGACAGCACCCACGTGATGATAAGCACGATTACGAAGCCGGGCAGATTGAAATACGTGGTGACTCCCGGCGTGGTGCCGTATGCGGCGGTCAGTTCGACCGGCAGATGCAGGCCGAAGCCTTCCAACAGCTTGTTGAAATAGCCCGACCAGCCGGCGGACACGGTCGCCGCCTGCAACGCGTATTCCAGAATCAGATCCCAACCGATCACGAAGGCGATCAACTCGCCGAACGCCAGATACGCGTACGAATAGGCGGAGCCGGAAACCGGTGCCATCGCGGCGAACTCCGCATAGCACAGGCCCGCGAAGCCGCAGCAGACGGCGGCGAGCAGGAAGGACACGCACAATGCCGGTCCCGCGGTAAGCGCGCCCTTGCCGGTGAGCACGAAGATGCCGGTGCCGATGATGGCGCCGATGCCCAGCATGGTCAGGTCGAAGGTTTTCAGTGTTCGCTTCAGCGGAGTCGATTCGGAGACAAGTTGGTCCACCGACTTCTTGCGAAATAGATCCATGGTCGTCAGATTCCCTGTGATTGTTTTAAAAAATGGGCTGGACCGGACGGATTTCCGGGACTCTGGCACGCCTCAACGCCAGAAATCAGAAAGGCCGCGGCGATATGCGCAACAGCCTTGTGTATGGAAAGTGTAAAAAACACTGCCGGACAAAATCGTGAAAACATCGTGAATCGTCTCACCATATGTCCCTGATGTTCCATACCTGTCACATAGCGGCGCGACAATGGGAGCCATGACTTTGAGCGCAACACGTGAATGGGATTTCTCCTCCGAACAAGGCAAAGCGAACTACAAGGCCGCCCAGCGGCGGTATCCGGCGCAGGCCATCGTCGACCTCGCCGCACTGCGCGACAACATGCGCCATCTGGTGAGTGTCGTCGGCGGACCGCATTCCGGCACCGCCGTCATGGGCATCGTCAAAGCCGACGCGTACGGACACGGCCTGATCCCCGCCGCGCTTGCCGCGCTCGCAGGCGGCGCCACGTGGCTCGGCACCGCGCAATCGCATGAAGCGCTGTTGTTGCGCAAGGCGGGCATCGGCCCCGATCGCTGCCATATTCTGACGTGGGTCTACAGCGGCGCCGAAGTGCCGTTCGACGAGCTGGTCGACAACGACATCGACATTTCCGTCGGCTCGCTTGCCGGCATCGACGGTGTCGCCGCGGCCGCACGCAGGCTTGGCAAGACGGCGCGCGTGCATGTGAAGGTCGATTCCGGCTTCGGCCGTAACGCTTCACGCCCGCCGGTTTCGACGCGGCGCTCGCCAAACTGGTGCCGCTCGCCAAGGAAGGCGTGCTGCACATCGTCGGCCAGTGGAGCCATCTGGCGGTCGCAGACGCGCCGGACGTCCCGGAATTCGTGGCCTCCACCGACATGCAGGTCGAAACGTTCAAGGACTTCACCCGTCGTATGGAAAAAGCCGGCATTCCGCCGGAGATTCGCCATCTTGCCAACACCGCGGCGACGCTGTCCCGTCCGGAAATCCACTTCGAACTGACCCGTCCGGGCATCGGCCTGTACGGTTACGAAGCCGATCCGGCCATGGGCACGCCGTCCACGTATAGCCTGAAGCCCGCCATGACCCTGCAGGCGCAGCTCGGCACCGTCAAGGACGTGGAAGCCGGCCATGGCATCTCCTACGGCCGTACGTATCTGACCCCGTCCGACACCTCCACCGCGATCGTGCCGCTCGGCTATGCGGACGGCATCCACCGCTCCGCCTCCGGATTCGACATGGAAGGCGCCAAGCACGTGACCAAGCCCGGTGGTCCGGTGCGCGTGATGACCGCGGAAGGCCCGCGCCTGTACCGTGTGTCCGGCCGCGTGTGCATGGACCAGTTCATCCTCGACCTGCACGGTTCCGCCGCCGAACTCGGCATTCACGAAGGCGACAATGTGGAACTGTTCGGTCCGGGCCGTGGCGAGGATTACGCCGAACCGACCGCGGACGATTGGGGTCGTGCCGCCGACACCATCAGCTACGAGATCTTCACCTGCCTGCGCAACCGCATTCCGCGCCTGTACGAGCATGCCACGGACGTATTGTCCGCCGGGGACCTCGCCAAGCTCGACCCGGCAAGCATCCTGTAATCCCGTAAAAAGCGGCGGCAGCCGCCGCACCCATAGGAAGGCGGTGCATCATGACGAGCGAAGGATACAGCGCGTTCGACGAGGAGCGTTGGGCTCCGGAACCACCCAAATCCAGCTCCCGCACCGCCTTCCAACGCGACCGCGCCCGACTCATCCACTCGTCCGCATTGCGCAGGCTCGGCGCGAAAACGCAGATTCTGGTGGCCGGCACGGACGATTTCGCACGTACACGGCTTACACACACGTTGGAGGTTGCGCAAATCGGTCGACAGATCGGCACTTCGCTCGGTTGCGATCCCGACGTGGTCGACTGCGCATGTCTTGCGCACGACCTCGGCCACCCGCCGTTCGGCCATAATGGGGAACGTGCGCTTGCCGAAATCGCCGGCAATATCGGTGGTTTCGAAGGCAATGCGCAAACCTTGCGATTATTGACGCGCCTCGAACCGAAAATACTGTTTCCCGACGGACGTTCCGCAGGCGTGAATCTGACGCGTGCCGCGCTCGATGCGGCCGTCAAATACCCGTGGACGCTTGCCGAAGCCGCCGCGCATCCGAAAGGGGAGCGCAGTGCGAAATTCTGCGTCTATCCGGATGATACGGACGTGTTCGCCTGGCTCAAACAACACGCGCCCGACACCACCCGCCGTCCCGTCGAATGCCAGGTGATGGACCTGTCCGATGACATCGCCTACAGCGTGCATGACGTGGAGGACGCCATCGCCACCGGCGCGTTCAATCCGGGCGAACTGCACGAAAACGGAGTGATCGACGCGGTCGTCGAGGACGCGCGCGCCTGGTATGGTCCGCAATGGGACGCCGACAAACTGGTGGACGCGTTCGCACGAATGCACCGGCGCGACACGTTTCCCGGCTATTTCGACGGTTCGCGCCGCGCGCTCGCCGCATTGAAGAACATGACCAGCGATCTGATCGGCCGATTCGCCGGTTCCGTGGAACATGCCACAAGAGATACGTACGGCAACGAGCCTTTGACGCGATACAACGGCGATCTGGTGATTCCCGAGGAAACCAGTTACGAAATCGTGGTTTTGAAAGGCATCGCCGTGCATTTCGTCATGGAGCCCGGCGAACGCGAGCCGATGCACGGCGAGGAACAGCGGATCGTCGGCGATCTGGTGGACGTGTTCATGGCGGACAATCCCAAACCGTCCAGCGCGTTGGAGAACGTGTTCCTCGATGATTGGCGTGAGGCCGGCAGCGACGGTGAACGTCTGCGCGTGGCCATAGACCAGGTGGCGAGCCTGACCGACACGTCCGCCCTGACCCTCCACTCCCTTCTCTGCTGACGCGTATACCCCCGTTTCCTGTGTGGCGAGTCAATGAGATTCATAAGTGCCGCGTAGCGCCATGTATGTTGTCCGACCGTAGGCTTGGCCGAACGGCCTTGAGTGTGTCGGATGACATACATGGCGTGGAGCGGCTGGCTGTGTGCCTAAGGCAAAGTTGAGTGTGTCGCGCGTTGCATACGCCGCGTAGCCATAACCTATGGCATCGCTGGTAGGCTGGACCGTATGCCGGGAATGATCAAGAAGGAAGACATAGAAAAGGTCCGCGCCACCGCCGACCTGTATGACATCGTATCCGCGACCGTCACGCTCAAACCCTCGGGAACCGGCACATACGTAGGCCTATGCCCCTTCCATGACGAGAAAACGCCAAGTTTTTCCGTGCGCCCGGCGCTTGGCGTATGGCATTGCTTCGGCTGCGGTCTCGGCGGCGACGTGTTCGGCTACGTCGAACATCAGGAGAACATCGACTTTCGTGACGCGGTGGAGCTGCTCGCCGACAAATACCATATCGAACTGCATTACGACAAAGCCGACAACGTGCCCGCGCACACCGGTTCGAAACGCGCACGCCTGCTCGAAGCCAACGAGGCGGCGCAGGAATACTTCGTCTCCCAGCTGATGACCAAGGAGGCACTCGCCGCGCGCAAGCTGTTGGACGGCCGCAATTTCAGCCAGGCCGACTGCCAGCGGTTCGGCTGCGGCTATGCCCCTCAAGGATGGGATAACCTGGTGCGGCACCTTGCCGGCAAAGGCTTCACCCAGCAGGAGATGCTCGACGCGGGACTCGCCCGTCAGGGCCAGCGTGGCGTATACGACTATTTCCGTGGCCGCGTGACATGGCCGATTCGTGATTCGACCGGTCGTACGCTTGGCTTCGGCGCGCGCAAGCTGTACGAGGATGACACGATCAACGCGAAATACATCAACACGCCCGACACGCAGCTGTACCGCAAAACACAGGTGCTGTACGGCATCGACCTTGCCAAATCGGCGATTGTGAAGAAACGCCAGGCGGTGATCGTCGAAGGCTATACCGATGTGATGGCCATGCATCTGGCCGGCATCGACACGGCGGTCGCCACGTGCGGCACCGCATTCGGCGTCGAGCATGCGAAGATCATCCGCCGATTGATCGCGGACGATTCGTTGGGCGCCGTGCAGCTGGTTGGCCCCCTGAAGGTGGAGGGGCAGGCGTTGAGCTCGCGTGTCGTGTTCACATTCGACGGCGATGCGGCTGGGCAGAAGGCCGCGATCCACGCGTTCGGTTTGGACGCCGCGTTCTCGACGCAGGCGTTCGTCGCGGTCGCCGAAGACAACCTCGACCCGTGCGATCTGCGCATCAAACGCGGCAACGAGGCGGTGCGCGCGCTGATCGCCAATGCGCGGCCGCTGTACGATTTCGTGATTGATTCGGCAATCGACCGTTTCGACACCACGTACGCGACAGGTCAGATGGGCGCGGTCAAGGCGGTCGCCCCGCTGATCGCGCAAATCCGAGACCGTTCGCTGCTCGACCTGTACTCACGCAAGGCGGTACGTCGCATCGGCGTCGATCTGGACATCATGCAACGCGAAGTGGCGTACCGGCGTCGCAAACTGAACATGTGTGACGAGGACGCGTACGCGCCGAAACGTCGATTCCAAAACAATGCGGGGCCGTCGGCTGAACCAGCATATGCGGAACGTGGCGCGAATCCGTATGCGAATCCCGCCGCACGCAAGGCGTTGGAGCATCGCGACGCGGCCGACCAAAGCTACTATCGCATCGACGATGCCGTGTTCATCTGCGAACAGCAGTTCATGGCCACGCTGATCCAGGTGCCGTTGGCCGTCGATCCGACGATGTTCGCCAGCCTGACCTTGTCGAGTTTCATGACGCCGGTGTTCCGCACGCTGTTCCAAGCGGTCGCCGCGGCGGGCGGGCTTCCAGGGGAAGACGTGCCGCAGGGACTGTGGATGCACAATCTGACGAAGGCGGGCGGTCCGATGCTCGAATCGGTCATCAACGAGCTGGCCGTCATGCCGCTGCCATTGCCGCCGAGCGAAGCGGACGCGAACCGCAATACAGGCGAGTCGCAGGAACAATCGGCGCAATTGCGCAAGCCGACGCAGGAGGAGCGGCGGTACGCGTCCGAACTGATCGTCAGACTGCTTGATACCGGCATCATGCGCAAAATCGGCGCGGCCCAGCGCCGCATGGCGCAACTGCCGGACGGTGCAGAGAAAATCGAACTGCTCGGACAGATCACCAAACTGGAAACGCTGCGCAAGGACCTGCAGTCGCGTGTTTTCGGCAACAACGTTGCGTGACACGCCCATATGGTGAATCGAAGGCGAACGGAAGATGGTTTTTAGACAAAATCTTGGCGCACGCGGGGTTAATTTGTGAAGATTTGCGGGCCTTGTTTTCGGTTTCGCCGGTTTGCAAAAGCATGCGGCAGTAAGCAATAGTGGATGAAAATCGTTGGAATGGTCGGAAAAGCAGCACGCCGAGGGTTCGTGCTAGTCGCATTTTTGGGTAAAGTGGTCTAGGCGTTTGCATGAAAATCGCTTGGGTTTTGCAAGGTGTGCAAGGCGGTTGCAAACGGGATTGACGGAGGAATGCATGCGGCGATTGGTCGTCAAGGTCCTGAAGAACGAGACCATTCTCGTAGTCGCTTCCATACTCGCACTCATATCGTGCTTCATCGTGCCGCCAGACAAGGAATACGCCGGCTACATCCACGCCAGCACCATCTCGCAGCTGATCTGTCTGATGCTTGTGGTGTGCGGCTTCCAGCGCATCGGCGTGTTCCGCATCATCGGCTCGCGACTGCTGCATCACGTCAAAACCGCGCGTGGCTTGGTGCTCACGTTGATCGCATTGCCGTTCTTCTCCGGCATGCTCATCACCAATGATGTGGCGTTGGTCACCTTCGTGCCGTTCGCAATCGCGGTGTTGACGATGGCGCACATGGAAGAGCATGCGGTGCTTGTCGGCACGCTGATGACCATCGGCGCGAACGTGGGCAGCATGCTCACCCCGATCGGCAACGCGCACAACCTGTATCTGAAAGCGTTGACGGGCATGCCGACGTCCGAGATGATCGGCATCATGGCCCCGTATTCCGCTACCGCAGCCGTTCTGCTGATAATCATCACCTGCGTGATTTTCGGCAGCAAACCGGTTTCCGAATTTTCCGCGATCGATGGTTCCGACATCGAACAGAACGTACTCGCCCCGCATTCCGACCGGCCGCAGCCTGACGAGATTCGCGTGACCGGCTACGGTGCCGGTTATGGCGGCTGGCGTACGATCGTATACACGGCGTTGTTCGTCGTCTGCTTGCTGGCGGTGAGCGATTTCATTCCGCTGTGGTTGATGTGCGTCATCGTGTTCGTGGCGTTCCTGCTATGCGACCGCCGCGTGTTCCGCAACGTCGATTGGGGACTGCCGCTCACGTTCTGCATGTTCTTCATCTTCATCGGCAACATGAAACGCGTGCCGGAATTCTACGAGCTGGCCGCCTCGCTGGTGGGCGCGCATCCGCTGGAAGTGGCCGTGGTGTCCAGCCAGTTCATCTCCAACGTGCCGACCACGCTGCTGCTGTCCGGCTTCTGCGACCAGTGGCGTGAACTGATCATCGGCACCAACCTGGGCGGCTTGGGCACGCTGATCGCGTCCATGGCGTCGCTGATCGGCTACAAGAACGTGACGCGCGCCTACCCGGACAAGAAAGGCCGTTATCTGGCCGTCTACACCGCGGTGAACGTGCTGTTCGTCATCGTGCTCGTCGGCCTGAGCTGGATTATCGAGTAGCGTTTGGCCGTCGACCGGTTTCCCTGACCGCTAATCTCAAGGTCGCCGGTTCGCACCTTTTGCTGGGATTGCATGAAAACCCTTGGAATCATTGGATTTCAAGGGTTTATTGTTACGTCGGCTGATGGTCTGGTGCTGTGATAATCTGTGCCGGGAAGCGTGTGCCGAGAAACGTAGGAAGGCTGAACATGCTGCAAGGATTGCTGGGAATTTTCTCCGGACTGATCACGCCGGTGCAGACCGCGGTGAACACGCGGCTCGGCCGTTCCATCGGCTCGCCGTTGCGCGCCTCGCTGGTGTCGTTCAGCGTCGGCCTCATTGCGATGCTGACTTTGACGCTGCTGCTTGGCCCGTATCCGCTGATTCCCGCCACCGCGGCGAACGGCCCATGGTGGATGTGGTTCGCGGGCGTGTTCGGTGTCACTTTCCTGACCGGCAATGTGCTGCTGCTGCCGAAACTGGGCAGTCTCAAAACCGTGATCATGCCAGTCACCGGGCAGATCGTCATGGGCCTGCTGATCGACGCTTTCGGCTGGTTCGGCACTACCGCGCAGCCGATTTCCCCGCTGCGCATCGCAGGCGCGGCGATCACGCTGGTCGGCTTCCTGCTTGCCGTCGCCGGACCGAATCTGCGATTGAGGCCTGCCATCGATCGCCCGGCTGGCGGTTCGGAAAATTCCGGCGATTCCGAAAAATCCGAAACTGACGGAAAAGCCGTACATGTGCCAGGTTCCGCGACCGTGCTGTGGAGTTGCGCAGGCATCGCGTTCGGCATGTGTTCGGCCGTGCAGACGGCGTTGTTGGGCAAGCTGGGCGTCGCGTTGGGATCGCCGGTGAAGGCATCGCTCGCCTCGTTCGTGGTCGGTCTGATCTCGCTTGCGATCGTCGTCGCATTCGTCGACCGCACCTACAGCCTCGGCGACGCGCTGAAGAAAGGCAATCCGTGGTGGATGTGGGCAGGCGGATTGCTGGGTGCGACGCTGGTGATGTGCAACGCGTACCTGTCCGCGCATATCGGCACCGGCATGACGGTGATGCTGGTATTGCTCGGTCAGGTCGGCGGAGGATTGCTGGTCGACCGTTTCGGCCTGCTTGGCGTGCCACGCAAGCCCGTGGCCGGCATCCAATACGTCGGCGTGCTCGTAGCCATCGTCGGCATTGTGCTCAAGGCGATGTGACTGCCGTGTCGAGTTGGCAACCGTGTGCGAACTGACTATACTGTGTTTAGTTTGGCCCTGTAGCTCAGCTGGATAGAGCATGTGACTTCTAATCTCAAGGTCGCCGGTTCGAGCCCGGCCGGGGTCACCATCAAGCCCTCGCGTCGTTTCATGCGGTGCGGGGGCTTTCCTGTCCATTGAACGGCAAGCCATTGGCTTGCGAAGATAGGGGAGACCATGAAGCGAATCGTCGCGGGCATTCTGGCGCATGTGGACGCGGGCAAGACCACGTTGTCGGAGGCGCTGCTGTACGCTACCGGCCAAGTACGCAAACTCGGCCGCGTCGACCACGGCGACGCCTTCCTCGACACGGACGCCATGGAACGGCAGCGCGGCATCACCATCTTCACCGAGCCGGCCGTCATCGCCACGCCCGACCTCACCATCACCCTGCTCGACACTCCTGGACACGTCGACTTCTCCGCCGAAACGGAACGTACGCTCGCCGTGCTCGACTACGCCATCCTCGTCATCTCCGGCGCGGACGGCATCCAAGGCCATACCGAAACGCTGTGGCGACTGCTCAATCGCTATCAGGTGCCCACATTCGTCTTCGTCAACAAAATGGACTCGCCCGGCGCCGACAAAACGCAACTGCTCGCCCAACTCAAGAAACGCTTCTCGGACGGCTGCGTCGACTTCACCGAGCCGATTGACGGCGAACGCATGGAGGAGATCGCCATGCAAAACGAAACGGCCATGGACGCGTATCTCGACACCGAAACCGTGCCGGACGAAACCATTCGCGCCATGATCGCCCGCCGTGAGCTGTTCCCCTGCTATTTCGGATCAGCGCTGAAAATGGACGGTATAGAACAGTTCGTCGCAGGTTTCGAACGGTTCGCGCAAGAGCCGCAATACAATGGCGAATTCGGCGCACGCATATATAAGGTGTCTCATGACGCGCAAGGCAACCGTCTGACCTGGCTCAAGGTGACCGGCGGCGAACTGAAGGCCAAGATGATGCTAAGCGGCACCGCGCACGCCGGCGACGCGGATGCGGTTGCCGAAGACGGCCAATGGCATGAGAAAGCCGACCAGGTGCGCGTCTATTCCGGCGCGAAATCCACCACCGTCGACACGGTCCCCGCAGGCACCATCTGCGCCGTCACGGGTCTGACGCAGACATTCCCCGGCGAAGGCCTCGGCATGGAGCGGGACGCCGGCAGTCCGGTCCTCCAGCCGGTGCTCACGTACACGCTGGAACCGGGGGAGTGCGACATTCACAAATGTCTCGTCGCCCTGCGCGAACTGGAGGACGAGGATCCGCTGCTGCACGTTGTCTGGCAGCCGCGTTTGGAAGAAGTGCATTTGCAGTTGATGGGTGCCGTCCAGCTGGAGATCATCCAACAGATCATGCGCGACCGTTTCGGTCTGGATGTTACTTTTGGCCCCGGCAGCATCCTGTACAAGGAGACGATTGACGCGCCGGTCGAAGGCGTTGGCCATTTCGAACCGTTACGCCACTATGCGGAGACGCATGTGCTGTTGGAACCGCTGCCGCAAGGCTCTGGTATGGAATACGAGACCGTGTGCAGCGAGGATGTGCTCGACCGCAACTGGCAGCGCCTCATCATGCAGCATTGCAAGGAACGCGAGCATCTGGCGTGCTCACCGGCTCTCCGATCACGGATATGCGGATCACCTTGCTGACTGGCCGCGCGCATCTGAAGCACACGGAAGGCGGCGATTTCCGCCAAGCCACCTACCGCGCGATACGCCAGGGCCTGATGGAAGCGAAGAAGAAGGGCGATTGCCGTCTGCTTGAACCTTGGTACGGCTTCCGTCTGGAAGTGCCGCAGGACATGGTCGGACATGCGATGGCCGACATCCAGCGCATGTCGGGCACGTTCGACACGCCTACCGGCGACGGCGAATACATGGTGTTGAACGGCACGGCGCCGGTATCCGAGATGCGCGACTATGCGATGGACGTGAACGCGTACACGCACGGCCGTGGCCATTTAAGCTGCGTATTCGCCGGCTACCAGCCGTGCCACAATGCCGACGAGGTGATCGAGAACATGGCTTACGATCCGGAATCCGACCTGGAGAACACGCCGGATTCAGTGTTCTGCGCGCATGGCGCCGGCTATCCGGTCAAATGGTACAAGGTGCCCGAATTCATGCATCTCGACTACGCGTGGGATGGCATGCGCGAATAGAACCGAAAGACAGACGGGTGGGAAGCGCCGATTGCTTCCCACCCGAGGCCTGTTGTCGGATGCCGACAAACGGATAAACGAAAAGCCCCACCGAATCGGTGAGGCTTCATGCTGGAGCGGACAACGGGACTCGGACCCGCGGTCTCAACCTTGGCAAGGTTGCGCTTTACCAACTAAGCTATGTCCGCAAAGGATTCCTGCCGTGAGAAGCAGGCATCCAGTGGGTGATATAGGAATCGAACCTATGACCCCTTCCGTGTGAAGGAAGTGCGCTAGCCGCTGCGCCAATCACCCGTGGGATGCCTCCACCGGTTTCCCGGCTTCGTCATCCGCTTCGCGTGGGCGATACAAGATTCGAACTTGTGACCCCTTCCGTGTCAGGGAAGTGCGCTACCTCTGCGCCAACCGCCCGAAGCGAGTGCTAACTTACGTGGATTCTCGGCGGAATGCAAATCGTCGGCGTGTCGCGATGTTCACGTGAAGTTCGCCGGCCGTTCTTCACGCGGTGGGTTCGACCTGCGGAAACTCCAAGGTTTCCGCGTCGTGGTCCACGCCGCTCATGGCGGTCGTATCCGCATCATTGGTACGCTCCGCGGTCTTGGCGGAGCCGTTCGCAGTAGGGTTTCCCGTGCCGACGGCGTGCGTCAGCGCGAGCCTCATCTGATGCCAGACCACGTTGCCATGCGTCGACTCGGACAGTCCTTCGTCCACGAATCCCAGCCGTGCGTAAAAATCGACCAGCCGTTCCTTGCAGGTGAGCACGAGGCCCTTGCGTCCGGCCTGTGCCGCGTCGAGAATCACCTGACGCAGCAGATAACTGGCGCAACCGCGATGCTGGTAGACGGGTGCCACATCCACGCCGAAAATCATCTGCCAATCGCCATGCTCGTCATGCATATCGGCGTCGTCATACATGGCATCGGCAAGATTCGGCTCGTTTGTGGCCATGCCGTCGACGAAACCAACCAACGTGCCGTCCTCTACACGCGAGGGGAACGGGGTATCGTCGTCATCGGTGTTGACCAACAGCCAGAAATGGTCCGGATAAGCGGCCACGCGTGCGGTAAGGCTTTCGTTGCTTGCGGCCTCCGCAGGTGGGAAGCAGGCGGCCTCCACAGCCTCGATCGCGTCCAGATCCTCCATCGTTGCATGTCGAATGAGCATGTGCATACTCTCTCGCAAGGCATACCCAATCTTCACATTTCGATATGCGCCGACGGCGCAATCCGCCAGCATGCCATACTGTAGAAGAACCTTGGAGGGATCGCAGGACGACTGTTTCGCGATACCTGATAAGTCCTTATACGAAAAACCGATAACGAAACTGGCTCGTAGTGGCGAATAAAGCGATAGTATGAGCCGCGTTCGCCGGAACAAATACGAAAAATCCGTTGAGAAGAGAAGGAGGCGCGCGTGTTCGACTGGACGTTCATCTCGCACTACGCGCCGTTCTTCGTCAGCGGTGCCGAAATGACGCTGTTCATTTCCGTCTTCGGCATCATCCTGGCGATCGTGGTCGGCTTGGTCTGCGCCGGCATCGAGATCGCGCGCATCCCCGTCCTGCGGCAGGTCGTGCGCGTCTACATCGAGCTGAGCCGTAACACGCCGTTGCTGGTGCAGCTGTACTTCCTGTATTTTGGCCTGCCGAAACTCGGACTCGTCTGGTCCGCGGAACTGTGCGCCATCGTCGGACTCGGCTTCCTCGGCGGCTCCTATATGGCCGAAGCGATGCGCGGCGGCCTGGAGACCATTCCGGAAGTGCAGCGCGAATCCGCATACGTGCTGGGCTTGAGCAAATGGCAGACATTAAGCCGCGTGGTCATTCCACAGGCCATCAGCACCTCCATTCCAGGCGTCGTGGCCAATGTGATCTTCCTCATCAAGGAATCGTCCGTGGTGTCCGCCATCGCGCTCGCCGACGTGATGTACATGGCCAAGGACCTGATCGGCATGTACTACGACACGTATGAGTCGCTGTTCCTGCTGATTGTGGCGTATCTGGTGATTCTGCTGCCGATCTCGCTGTTCGGCACTTGGCTGGAACGGAGGTTCGACTATGAGCGGCGCTGAGATTCTGCTCGAGCCGGGCGTGATTCCGCGCCTGCTACAGGGCCTGTGGGTCACGGTGTGGATCGCCGGCGTGTCCGTGGCGTTGTCCGTGCCCGTCGGCCTGATCGTCGGCTGGCTGATGACGATGAAAATCCCGTTGTGCGGGTGCTGACCAGGATTTATCTGGATTTCATCCGCATCATGCCACAGCTGGCGCTGCTGTTCATCGCCTTCTACGGTTTCGCGCAGGCATGGAATTGGAATTTGGATGCGACCGGCGCATGCGTGTTCGTCTTCGTTTTGTGGGGCGGCGCTGAACTGGGCGATCTGGTGCGTGGTGCGCTCGAATCGATTCCGAAGGCGCAGTACGAGTCGTCGTACGTTTTGGGATTGAGCGGCTGGCAGACGTTCACGAAAGTGATTCTGCCGCAGGCGTTGCGCCGGCTGCTGCCGGCTTCCGTGAACCTTGCCACGCGCATCGTGAAGACCACGTCATTGGCCGTGCTGCTCGGCGTGGTGGAAGTCATCAAGGTGGGCCAGCAGATCATCGACGCGAACCGTTTCCAGTATCCGACGGGCACTTTGTGGATTTACGGAACGATTTTCTTCATGTACTTCATCGTGTGCTGGCCGCTGTCCATCGTGGCCCGCAGGTTGGAAAAGAGGTGGAAGCATGACTGAGCAGGCTGAACAGGTTACGCAGACCGCGCAAAACAGCGGGAAATCGCAGACAAGCCTTGAAATCAGGCATCTGGTCAAGCGGTACGCCAATGCCGACAAGCCAGTGCTGGACGACATCTCCTTCGACGTGCCCCATGGCAAGGTGTTCGTCATCGTCGGCCCGTCCGGATCGGGCAAGTCGACGTTGCTGCGCACCATCGCAGGTCTTGAGCCGATTCAGGGCGGCACCATCGCGCTGAACGGCGAGATTATCGAAACCGGCAAGCCGGGCACCGAATCGGCCGGCCGCAGCAAGCGCGGCAGCGAGCTGCGCACGCGTGTCGGCATGGTGTTCCAAAGCTACGACCTGTTCCCCAACAAAACCGTGCTCGGCAACATCACGCTCGCTCCGACGCTCGTGCAGAAGCGCGACAAGGCGGAGGTCGAGAAGGAAGCCATCGCTCTGCTGGAACGCGTCGGACTCGCCGACCGCAAGGATGCCTGGCCGCATGAGCTGTCCGGAGGCCAACGCCAGCGCGTGGCCATCTGCCGTGCGCTGATCCTGCATCCGGAAGTGCTGCTGTTCGACGAGGTCACCGCCGCGCTTGATCCGGAAATGGTGCGCGAGGTGCTTGACGTGATGCTGGAACTCGCCGATTCCGGCCAGACCATGCTCATCGTGACGCACGAGATGCAATTCGCACGAGCCATCGCCGACCAGGTGATCATGCTGGAGGACGGCGGCATCGTTGAACAATCCGACGACGCCGAAGCGTTCTTCACCAATCCGAAAACCGAGCGTGCCAAGCGTTTCTTGCACACGTTCGAATTCGACAGGCATCGCAGGCCGGCGGAAACGCCGACGGAACCGACGGGAACTTCCGCCGAGTAATCGCAAGTTTTGATAGCAGTCATCCGTACAAGAGAGGAGTAACCATGACCGCATCAATCATCAACAAGACAATCAAGAGCATCGTGGCCGCATCGGCCGCGTTGATCATGGCCGCCTCCGTGGCTGCCTGCGGTCCCAACGCCGCCACCCCGAGCGAGGAGAACAACGCCTCCAACGGCGGCGCCACCACGTCCAAGGTGACCGCCCGCTCCCTGGACGAGATCAAGAAGTCCGGCGTGCTCAAAGTGGCCGTCTTCTCCGACAAGGCCCCGTTCGGCTACATCGACAAGGACGGCAAGAACGCCGGCTACGACATCGTCTTCGCCGAGCGTCTCGCCAAGGATCTGGGCGTGAAGGTCAAGTACACGTCCGTCGATCCGGCCGCCCGTGTGGATGTGCTCACTTCCAACAAGGTGGACATCACGCTGGCCAACTTCACCGTCACCGACGAGCGCAAGGAGAAGGTCGACTTCGCCAAGCCGTACATGAAGGT
>ENA-OQAY01000052-OQAY01000052.1-human-gut-metagenome-genome-assembly--contig:-NODE-52-length-25907-cov-2.862102_pt1 | contig 25907 bp, 28 predicted proteins | sample MGYA00242740_ERZ504537 | MGnify/ENA primary metagenome ERZ504537 (study PRJEB26092, sample SAMD00036272) | human gut metagenome | host: Homo sapiens | study: EMG produced TPA metagenomics assembly of... | reverse complement strand
CAAAAAAGGCCCAAGGAATCAGTAATTGTCTGGTCTTTTTGACAAACTCTCTCAAACTGATTGGACGAAAGAAACAGCCTGACACAAAAAAAAAAAGGGGCATGTGAAAACTGTAAATAACGGTTTTCAACATGTAAGGGATTTGTATATGACCAAGGATGACCAATAAAATTCCTCCCCCTTTCAATATGTCAAAGGAGACAATCCGATTAGAGTCTACCATCTACAACGTTTTTTTCAAAGATAGCTTTAACATCGAATATGACGTGTTGAGCATTTAGTAACGTTTTTACATCAAAGCCTATAAACTGTTCGTGTGCTACAGCTATAATTGCCGCATCGAATTTCTTATCCAAAGGATGTTGGTTCGTTACCGAGATTCCATATTCTCGCATAACTATATCAGGATTGGCCCAAGGATCATATACGGTGATATGTACGTTATACTCTCGCAAAGCATTGTAAATATCTATAACCTTTGTGTTCCGCACATCAGGACAGTTTTCTTTAAAAGTAAACCCTAATATGAGGATATGAGAGTTGAGCACCTGTATTCCTTTCTTCAGCATCAATTTCGCAACTTGGTTGGCCACATATTCCCCCATACCGTCGTTCATTCGGCGACCGGCTAAGATTATCTCAGGATTATAACCGTGACGTTGTGCACATTGAGCCAAATAATACGGATCAACTCCAATGCAATGGCCTCCAACCAGCCCAGGCTTAAATGGCAGGAAATTCCATTTGGTAGAAGCTGCTTCCAGTACATCCTGTGTATCAATGCCCATTTTAGTAAATATCTTGGATAGCTCATTCACAAATGCGATATTGATATCACGCTGTGAGTTTTCTATTACTTTGGCTGCTTCCGCTACTTTCATCGTAGGAGCGAGATGTGTACCGGCGGTAATTACAGAAGCATATACCTCATTTACTTTCTTACCTATTTCAGGCGTAGAACCGGAAGTAACCTTTTTGATTTTTTCTACTGTATGAAGTTTATCTCCCGGATTTATACGTTCAGGGCTATAGCCAGCAAAGAAATCTTCATTAAATTTCAATCCGGACACTTTTTCCACAACCGGGATACATTCGTCTTCTGTAACACCTGGATAAACAGTAGATTCATACACCACAATATCCCCTTTGGAGATTACCTTACCAACAGTTGTGCTGGCACCGTAAAGCGGAGTCAAATCCGGATTGTTGTTTTTGTCTACCGGAGTGGGAACGGCAACTACATAAAAATTGTAATCACGGATTTCCTCTATATTGGCAGTACACTTAAAACCATTGGCAAGGGCAGATTGGAGTAGTTCATCTGACACTTCGAGTGTCGCATCATGACCTGCCATCAAAGCAGTCACACGAGCTTGGTTCATGTCAAAACCTATCGTTTTATACTTTGTCGAGAAAAGACGAGCCAAAGGGAGCCCTACGTAACCAAGACCAATTACGCAAATTTTAGTTTCATTCATAATTTCATCTGTTATTATTACTTTAAATATTCTTCCAATACCATTTGACAGCCTCTTTCAAACCGTCACGCATACTGTATTGAGGATTGTAACCTAAAAGGGATTTTGCTTTATCAATACATGCCAAGGAATGGGGAATATCCCCCAAGCGGTTGGGACCATGAATTATTTTCACGTTGGCAATTTCGGGGTCAAATTCACTCAAAAATTCTTTCAAGTAACCGACCAACTGGTTTAATGTGGTGCGTTCTCCGAAAGCAGTATTGTATACTTGGTTGGTTGCATTCGGATTTGTCGTGGTCATAGCCAGCATGTTCATTTGAATCACATTGTCTATATAAGTAAAATCGCGGCTATATTCACCATCTCCGTTAATGACAGGACTCTCATGAGCCATGAATTTCTTAACGAACAAAGGAATCACCGCAGCATATGCCCCGAATGGATCTTGACGACGACCGAAAACATTGAAATATCGTAAGCCGATACATTCCATTCCATAGGTTTTGGCAAACACATCGGCGTAAAGCTCGTTTACATACTTTGTTATGGCATAAGGCGAAAGCGGTTTACCAATCACATCTTCTACTTTGGGAAGAGACTGACTGTCTCCATATGTAGAAGAACTTGCTGCATATATAAAACGCTTTACATTGGCATCGCGAGCGGCTGTCAGCATATTTAAGAATCCCGATATATTAGTTTCATTTGTAGTTATAGGATCTTTGATAGAACGTGGAACTGAGCCTAATGCTCCTTCATGCATAACGTAATCTACATTTTCTACAGCTTTCTTACAATCGTTCAGATCCGTATATCTCCTACGATAAGTTTAAACTTATTCGGATATCGTTGTAGAAATGGAAAAATGTTTTCAGGTTTACCTGTGGAAAAATTATCCAAACAGATTACATCATAGTCGTGAGCCAATAAATACTCACATAAATTGGAGCCGATGAATCCCGCTCCACCAGTAACTAAAACTTTTGTTAATGACATATGGATTGTTGTTTTATGTTGAAGTTGCAAGCCTATTGCTTGATAGGGGTGTAATGATTTATTTTAAGACTGGTTTGGATAAAAGAGAGATTGTGTGTATCTGCTCCAAGTCGATTGTTACAATTTCCATTGAATTCCAGCCTGTTGGATTTTTTTGTATGTATTTTATGCAAATCCACCTAGAGAGAAAAAGTTAAACAGAATATACAGGTCTTAATAACCGATAATTATAATCTATTTAAACTATAACAGTCTGACTATCAATTAAACAGTTTTGTATATTTTTTGTAATACTCGTACAAATGAACTTTTGAAATATATTGTAATTGTGAATGTCCGTTCCTATATGAGTAATAGCCTTTTCTTTTAATAGCAGCATGGCTTTTTTCTTAATCCGGTTGCCATACATACCCGCTATTGACGGAAGATTGAACTGAAACTTCACTCCCATGTCTTTTAATTGTTGATAATCCGACTCACCCATATAAACATACCGTTCCGGATGGGCAAGAATGGGATAATAGCCTTTAGCCTTGATGCGGAGCAGAATGTTGTTCAATCCCATCGGAGGGTTAAAGTAGGAGGTTTCCACCAGTAGATGGTCACCGCTTTCACCCAAGGGCAGCAGATCGTTCTTTTCCAACCGTTCCTCGAAGAGGTTGTCAAGCATGTTCTCTGAGGCCAGATGCAGTTTTATCGGACCGCTATAGGTGGCTTGAAGTTCAGCGTAACGCTCCCGGAGGTGCAGTGTGGTGTTGGGCATATCTTCCATGATATGCGGTGTAAGCCATACGGATTTTATGCCCAACTCTTCATACAGGCGCAGTATTTCCAATGCTTCTTCCATCGTCTGCACACCGTCGTCCACACCCGGCAGAATGTGCGAGTGACAGTCGGTAAAATTCTTGAATATACCGCTATCTTTCAGCGATATACGTTTCCTGAATGGCCACACAATGATACGAGTATTTTTATATAAAACATTTTATTTTTTTTAATTAATAATCATCCATTTATCCCCACCCTGTTTTCCGTCGGAACCTTAGTGGTATCCTGAGCCGTAACCGTAGTGATAACCATATCGATAGCCATAACGGTATCCATAGCGACCGCCACTTCCCTCGGTCCCGTTCAAGATCAGGGACATGTTCTTGTATTTTTTCTCCTCGTAGATTTTCTCCAATTCAGCAAGCATACTCCGTTCAAGTAATCCTGCACGAACTACGAAAACGGTACGGTCGGCCAGTTTCTCAATAATTTGCGTGTCGGCCACCAGTTCAACGGGCGGACAGTCGATCAGCACATAGTCATATTGCTCCCTTACAGTATCGATTGTCTGCTTTAACCGCTCGTCGAACAATAATTCCGTTGGGTTAGGAGGAATCGTTCCCACGGGTAGTATATCCATAGATTTATGTTTCGGATCGGGTACGATGATCTCATCCAGATTATCGATACGACCTCCCAGATAGTCGCTCAATCCCTTGTCAGGAGAGTCGATATAGGATGATGCAGAGGCGTGGCGCAGGTCTCCGTCGATTACCAGCACTTTTTTTCCTTTGATGGCAAGGCTCACGGCGATGTTCATGGTCAGAAACGATTTGCCGCTGCCCGGATTGAATGAGGTCATGATGATGACATTCGAAGTCTTGTCCTTGCCGGTCATAAATTCCAGGTTGGTACGCAATACGCGGAATGCCTCGTTGATGATGTCACGGTTGCCCTCCTTGACGATAACGGCCTTGACTTCCTGCGGTTTCTTTCCTAATATCCCTTTTTTCTTTCTTGTGAACAGCGGAATTTCACCGATGAACGGTATAGTCAGGTTTTCCAGGTCTTTCCTTCCCCGTACACGGGTATTCATATTCTCGCGCATGAAGATAATGACTATCGGAATGAGCAGCCCCAGAGCGAATGCGACCATAAAGATATTTTTATGCACAGGGGATGTCGGCAACATGCTGCCGTGTGGCGGGGTAACAATGCGGGTATTATAAGCCGTGAACGCCTGTGAGAGTTCGTTCTCTTCACGCTTTTGCAACAGGAATAGGTAAAGAGCTTCCTTTACCTTCTGTTGGCGCTCCACCGAAAGCAGGTACTTGGCCTGTGTTGGGTTGGCCGCTATACGTGATGTCGTCTGTTGCTCCGTCTGCCGCAAACTTTTTATCTGCGAATTCAAGGTCACTATCTGATTGTCGATAGATCTGATTATCGCCCCACGCATGGATGCCAGAGCCTGATCCATATCCACGACCAGCGGATTTTCCGTGCTGCTGTTCGCAACCAGACTGTTGCGCTGCAACAGTTGCTTGTTGTATTCGGCAATCTGCGATTCAATATTGGCGCTTTCAATGCCGGAGTTGGCCGGAAGCAGTTGGGTACGGTTGGCATCGTTGGCTAAATAGTTCCGGATGTAACGGGTCATATAAAGCTGGTTGTTCAGGGACAGGATCTGCGCGTTGGCCGCACTGCTTTGAGCCATATACATACTCGATGCCGCCTGCACGTCGGGCAACAGATGTTCTGACTTGTAAGAGGAGATATCCTCGTCCACATTTCCCAGTTCCCGTTCGATTACGCCCAGACGCTCGTTGATGAACATTGAGGTGCTGACAGCGATCTGGTTTTTGTCCTTCACCCAATTCTCGTTATAAACGGAAATCAACATGCTCAATACATCTTCTGCCCGCTGTGTGGAGTTATCCTTGAATGACAAGTCTATGACTGACGCTTTCTCGCTGTTCAATGAAACGGACAGATTGGACGAGCAGGAGTTGACGGCGTTATACAGACTGGATTTGCCTACATATAATGTATATGCCTCGCCTTTCACGTAATTGGGTGTTGTATGGATAATGATTTTTCCCAATGGCGTAGTGATGGAGTCGAGCAAGCTTCCCTTTACGTCCTTTTCTTCAAGATCTGTCCCGTTACGTATAAAGTCGGATAGGTATAACGTACCGTCCGGCTGTATTTCCAACGTAAAACCGGCTGATTCATTCTCAGGCAAGTCATTTATCGTTACATCCACCGGTAATGTCAGTCCATAGGCTACCTGACGGTGGAATTTTCCCCGAACGAAGTAATTCATATCCAGACGCAACCGTTTAACCACTTCGGTCATTAAAGACGGTGATCGAAAGGTGATGAGTTCGTTATTCACATTTGTACCGGATTGAAACAGCCCGAACTCCGAGAAGGATTCCAAATCCGAGGAGACCGACTTGCCTTTGGAATCCTCTTTGATCAATACCGAAGCGGTACGTGTATATACGGCAGGAGTGCGTAACAGATAGGCAGTAGCGGCACCGATCGTTACCGCTAAAGACAAGACGAACCACTTCCATCTTGCGAGGCACAGGTATAACAGGTCCTGTATTCGCAGGAAATCATCCTGCTGCCCCGGTTTTATATTCTTTTGATTTACGGTCATCATATCTGATTCTATATTATTTTACAATCAACACGGTAATGGTCGTCAGCAACGAGGCCAATGACATCCAGAAAGAGGCTGAGCGGACGTTATTGCCGTTGACGGTCGCCTGCCGTGCTTTCATTGAGTTGGGTTCCACATAAACGATATCGTTCTGCTGCAAATAATACACAGGAGAGGCATAAAGGTCATATCCCGAATTCAGGTTGACCTGATACAGGGTTTTTTTCCCGTTTTCCTCCCGTTGTACCAGCACGTTTTCCCGTTTCCCATAGACGGTAAGGTCCCCGGCCATGCTTAAGGCCTCCAAAAGTGTCAGCTTGTCCTTTTCGATATTGAAACGTCCGGGGGTGGCAACCTCGCCCAACACTGAAACGGTCAGGTTCATAAACTCCACTGTAACAACGGGGTCTTTCACGAGATTCTTTGAAACCAATTCCTCTTTTATATACGAGGCGATCTCCGCGCGTGTCATTCCTGCCACATGGATATGTCCCAGCACAGGAAAATCAATATCCCCATCCTTATTTATTGTATATCCTGATATTCCCTGACTATTGGATGTACCTGATGTCGTACCAATCTGTCGGGATATGATCGGAAGGTTGAAAAGGTTCATTAATAAGGGGTCTTTGCTGTTGACCTGTATGGAAATCTTGTCTTCTGGACGTATCCGGATTTCCAGCGGGTTCAAGACTTGCTCTGCGGTACCCCGTTTCAGGTCCGTGAAATAAGCGACTTTCGGTGTGGCACATGATCCCAATAGAAAGGCCACGGTTAATAAGGATAAAATGTATCTGATTTTCATATTTATTGATTTTTATTTGTTGGTTTTCTGTTCCGATTGAAGTTGTGCGATAGATTTTGTCAGCCTGATGTTGGCGAGAGTCCATATCAATATATCACCCAAAACGATCCAGTTCACATTGAGATAAAGGGACAGAAGAATATTGAGCAGTATGAATATAGTTGACACGGAAACAATGATGATCATGGTATTGCGCTGCTTTATTCCGAGAGCAAGCAGCTTATGGTGGATATGGTTCTTGTCCGGCAGGAACGGGTTCTTTCCGTTGCGTACCCGATGCAGGTAAACCCTGACCACGTCACAGCATGGAACCAGCAAGGGTGAGAAGGCCAGCACCATCGGATGTACATTTCCTGTATTATCGTCTAGTCCGCACATGGTCAGTTTGAGACTGAGGAAACAGAGCATCATGCCGATGGTCAAACTGCCTGTGTCGCCCATGAAGATCTTCCTTCCGTGTTTGGCGTTCCCGAAAACATTGTAATAGAAGAATGGTACCAACACTCCCAATGTGGCAAACGCCAGCATGGCATAAACATACTGATGGAGCATAAAGAAAGTCAGTCCATAAAATAGGCAGGCGATACTGCATAGCCCGGAAGCCAGCCCGTCAATGCCGTCAATCAGGTTGATGGCATTGATGATGAAGACCACGATCAGGATGGTCAGGGGATATCCTAACCATAACGGCACCGCATGGATGCCCAGAACACCGTATAGGTTGTTGATATATACCCCACCGGCAATAAGCATCACGCCGCACAGAATCTGGATGACAAACTTGGCACGATAACGGATACCGATCAGGTCATCGGCCATGCCAACCAGATATAGTACCATGATGGAGCAGAAAGCAAAAGCCAAAGAGCACACGTCGTTCCCGATTTCGGACAATATCTCCGAATGTCCCAGCACCATATTGATTCCTAGCAACAGGGCTATGGTGAAAAACACTACCGGCTTGAATGCGATACCACCCAATCGGGGCACCGCACAATGATGTACCTTCCGCTCATCGGGAAAGTCGAACAATTTCTTACGGAAAGCGATTAGCAGAATCTGGGGAATGACGATACCCGCACAGAGAACACAAAGCAAAAATGCCAGTGAACAATTTACAATCCAAAAATACATATATTCAAATATTATTTTATTTGTGTAAGGCCACGAGGAAGGGGAACTTCATCATCTCCTTTTTGTGTCATCTCTCAAAATTTGTCACAATCGGAATCATTGATGACTTCAATCAAATCGGGATGAACTTCTACCGATATACCCATAATCCCTTCAAGCATCACAACCACCCGGCGGCGACGTTTTCCTTTCACCCGCATGAATACGCCCTTTACTCCATTGAACTTGCCACCGTAAATACATATGTGGGTACCTTTCCGTATGTCAATCTCTTCCGGTTTATAATAAATAGTGTTTTCTTCATACTGCGAGGCAATCTTGATAAAGCTCTCCATTTGCTTATCCGGCACCACGATATATTTCAGTCCCGTGCTTTTCTCCCACATCATGAATTGTAAGAAATTATATTTTTTTTTGAAATCCGTGATCTGTTTTCGGGAAGCATGCACGAAGACGAGATTCGGGATGACTGGTACAAGCCTTTTGGATTTCACTCCGTGATAGACCCTTACGGCATAGTGTTTCGGTATGAAATACTCTAGACCATCCTTGCCTTTGAGCATCTCTTCCGCCTTTTTCTCGTTTTTATAAGCGCTCATGGCGAACCATTGGATTCTAGTTAGATCTTCCCTTGTGGTTATGGGAGTACTCATTCGTCGTGTGTTTTTTAGTTATTACGGCAGGTCAAGATATACCCATAGTTCATCCCAACTTATGTATTGGTCTGTATTATAGTAATTTATGTCTTTTTTGGCTGTCATATCAACCATTCATGCCGTCTTTTATCTTGCCGCATTCCTATTTTTCTCCATAAGAGAAATAGAGGACATAAATATTTAACATATATAATTGATTTACAGGGATTATTCGCTGTAAATACAATCTAGTTTACTCAACATTTGTTATGTAACCACGACATTTAACGAGGTGGCTATTAAGGTTTTTCTTTGTTTTATGCTATTATGTTCAATAATTTATGTATTTTTGCATATTCAAAACATTTCTCTTATGGAGAAAACCGTCATTTATTCAATCTTTTTCAAGCAAGAATTTTGTACTTTCACGGGGCTTTTTCCTTTCTGAATCCATCTTGTCATACAACTGAAAGTATAGGGTATATACTTGTTCATTATATTCCTATGGCATTCGTATAGGAAATTTCTCCTATTTTCGGTGTTTCTCTTTCTGAGAGAAATGGGGTGATTGGTATTTTGATGTATATCAAATATTTATAAGATTGGTATAATCAATTTGCTCAACAAATAATCAGTTTTTTCTAATCATACCTCTTATTTTTTATGGTATGACTAATATTTTTCTTCTGATTTTTAGTGTTTTTTGTGTTATCTTTTGTACTTTTGCATTTACAAATCTTTCTCTCAGAAAGAAAACTTCAATTTGTATAACATAATTCCAACTTATTTTTTGTCAGATAAATAAAAATAATAATTGCCATAGAATAACAGCGGGCCGATTGGGCACGTATGCTGAAACCTATGGCGTAAACTGTTTTATAATGTGAATTAAAGTGTATTTAAAATAATACTGTTCGCTTTATCCACTACGGAGGTGTCTAACGATGCAAGATAAATCCGTGTAGTGCTTTCTGAATCATGTCCCATAGCTTCGCTGATGGTAGCCAACGGAATGTTTTTGCTTCTGGCGATAGAAGCCCAGGCGTGACGTGCCACATAACTCGTCAGCGGAATAGGAAGGCCGATTTGTTTTCCCAATTTCTTTAGTTTTGAATTCACCAGCTGGGCTGCATTCTTGTATTGTTTCCGTTCATCCGTTTTTGCGTCGAGAATGATCGGCAATAGATAAGAAGAACCTATGGTATCGTATTTATCTATGATTTCTTGCATGGGCTTTTCCCATTTGATTACTAGCTGTTGGTTGGTCTTTTTTCTGCGATATGATAAAAAACCGTTTTGCAAATTACTTTTCTTTAGATAAGCCATGTCTATAAATGACATCCCTCGGGTATAAAAACTGAACATAAATAGGTCTCTTGCATATTCCAAAGAGGAGTCGTGACTTAAATCCATATCGCGTATCTGTCGGATAATTTTGGCCGGAACTGCCCGTTTTACAGTTTTATCTATGCCCGTATATACATGTTTAAACGGATATCGCTGTATAACCAATTCTTTTTCTACGGCACGATTATACATGGCTCTGAGGTTTCTCATGTAATAGGAAGTACTGTTCGGACAAATGTCATTAGATTTTAGATATTGTTCATATTCCATCATCAGGTTGGAGTCTATATTGTCGAAAGGGATGTCTCTGCCTTTCTTTCTGAAATTCATGAATCGCTTGAAGCTATTGAGCGTAGTGGTATAAGTTTCTGTGGTGCGTATTTTACCTATTTGTCTCAATTCTTCAATGAGATTCTCACAAAATGACACAAAGTACTCGTTCACAGGAGGAGCGGAATAATATTCAATGATTTCGTCTGCCGTATATTTGTATCCAAGATTCTCAAATCTTATCATAATATCTTTTAGACGTGAGGTGTCTTCCTCAATACATTTTTTTAAAGAAACCAAATACCGATGCCGGTTTTCTCCTGTCTTTGCTGGTATGATTATTTGGGAATTGAAAATATCCCACTCGTCAGGATAAATCTTGTATCCTGAATTTATCTGCCTTGCTACACGATTATGAATTACTTGATAGAACAATGTTCCCGCTTTTCCTTCTATAGAGGAATGTCGATACTTTATTTTTAATGATGCCATTTTTTTGTTTAATTAATATTATATTCTCCAAAATAAATGTTTTGGCGTATTATATGTTTAATAACCAATAAATTAGATAACTGTTTGATTTTGATTATAGTTGGATTTATATTGATATGGCGAAATACTTGGCTATTATATATCAATGTGAATAATGTTGGATTTTATTCTTCTTTTATTTCCGTACTGCCCTTTTCCTTGTTTTCTGCCTCCCCTAATGTACGTTTTTTCATAGCCCCGTCTGAGAGCCTTTGTTTTTGAACGGCAAATTTATTTCGGTGGATGGATACGAAAGAGTTCCGGTCTTCGCCCTTTGTACCGAAAAAAATAACGCCGGACGGCTTCGCTGTCCCCAACATTTTTGTCGTCCAAAACTTTTCTCAATCCCTCCTTCCTTCTTGTTGTGTGCCGTAAAAAAAAAGGCTTATAAACTCAGATGGGGCATGAAAGCTCAAAAAAAAAGTCGGCAGAAAGAAAAGGTCATCCCGGAAAGGGGTTTTAAAAAAAGGTCTTTAAATCTAGCTGAAGCATAAAATTAGAAGTTTAACCCTTTAAAAATGTGACATATGATTACAGTGACGGAACAACTAAAGAATGTGTTTGAAGCCAACCCTTTGTACTCAAAAGAGGGGCAGGGGCTTAATGCGGAAGTCATCGCAAGGTTTTTCCTTCCTTTTTCTTCGGTGGTATGGTTGGTAACGGAAGCCGAACAGCAGGAAGACGGTGACTGGCTTTTTTTCGGTTATTGCCATATTCAAGAATGGGAATGGGGTTATGTGCTTCTTTCTCAAATTCAAGAGGTGAATGTTCGTGGGTTGACCGTGCAGCTGGATAAAGGACTGAAAACCGGTATAACGGTAAAAGCTTGCCTGAATTGATTAGAGAATAAACGGAGAGGGAACAACCCCTTTCCGCTTTCCAACCGGAATATTGAACTTAAAAACGGAAGTTATGGTTTACGAGACGAATTGCACGGAAATAACACAGGACAAATGGCGTGAGCTGATGAAGTACGGTAGAAAATGCTCCTATCGGCTGCTTACGGCGAGAATCAAGCGGGAATTGCCGGAATTATACCATGCGCTGGCTCTCCAGTTCTATAATCCTTATGCGGAACAGTGCAGGCAGACACCCACACATTATATATTGGTTCATTCGGCCATTGAATATTTTATCAGAAAACAATAAAGGACAAATGGTTATGAAAACAAAAAAGGTTGATAAAAAGAAAACGCTGGCTTATGCGGTGGCATTTTACTTTACGGATGTTTCCGTAAAGTTCATGATGGGGAATGCGATGTATGAGTATGTACATACCGTTTATGACAGGCGGTATGATAACGGTGGCTTTAATACGCTTGCCGTAGTCTATAATTACAAGAGGATGAAGTACGAGGTATTGGTCGTATCGGACGAGAAGGTAGGTGATAAGGAGATTCATATATTATAAGTTTCACAAACAGGGCTTTTGCCATATAAAAACGGCTTTTGAGATGAAAAAGTTATCGGCTTATACGGTTGCATCCAACTGCACCGACTTGACGGATATACGTGACGGCATCGCTGAAATACATGAAGCGATGAAGACTTGCGTTGAATCCGGGAAACATATCCCTTCATTCTATGTTTCCCGGTTGGCCAAACTGGAAACTAAAAAGAAGAAACTGGAGAAACGGACGCAGGTACACATGACCGTCACCATCCGTTTCTTTATAGATGATGATACCCTTACAATGGCAGTCAGGCATTGCCTTTTCTTCAAGCTGGAACCGACTCGGCAGAATGTGATGAAAGCCATCCGTGATGCGGTTCTTAATAACGGACGTTCCATTCTTGACTTTCCGGAAGCATGGGGAGAAGATCTTATGGATGTGTCTTTCTTTGATGTGGAGAATGCCATGAAGAAGCTGCGTTCCTCATTCGGCCTATAAACTTCATTGCATATTTTTCCGAAAGTAAAGTAACCGTTGGATTTTTGGCCAGCGGTTCTTTTTTCAAAAAAGAACCAAAACTTTGAATACAATCTTTTTTCATCTTCTAACTTATGTATTCGGAAAAAATTCCATGGCATTCAGAAAAGGGATGATAGCGGTTTGGGGATTATAGGGTAGATTTGTGGGGTAAGCTTACAGAGACAGTTTTTATAGGCAGGTTCCGAAAAGCCTTTGAGAGAGTAGGAGAACATGAGTTATAATATATGGCTATAAGTATAAATGATAGACAATTGATTACACAATTTATTACTAATACTCAGAATTTGAATGTTAATTTACCTACAAATGGTGGAGGGTGTGCTAATTTAGTTAGAGGAATTATAGAACAGGCAACAGGAAAAAGAATTTCAGTTAATCCTTTTGGAGCTTCTTTAGAAAGTATGATACAAAAAATAAATACCTATCATGATTTAGCTAAATGTAATAATGGAGATATATTATATTTTGTGCATCTTCCTAATGCTGCTGTAAATTTACATCAAACTATTCATTATGCAATTTTTTGTAATGTTAATAATGCTGGTGTACAGAAAAATGTTATTGGGATAAATGGATTAGCAGATCTTTCTTTTTCTCCCACAGCTTATCATGGTGTTGTAGCATCTGTAATATCTCCGGGTAATTTTAATGGAGTAGGGCAGGTGATATATGATACTGTAGCATTCCCTAATATTCTTGGTGAATTGTATGTTATTGATTATGAATTGATATAGGAATAAGTTTCTTCGTTATTTTATGGCGTACAGTAGTATAGAAATAGAAAAAAACTGAAAATTGAATAGTAAATTTGTTTGCTCCATGTTACGTTTATTACCGCTTGTAATCGGGCTTTGCGCAGACTTTATGTCCTGAAGGCTTTTTAGTACCCCTTCCATTTGGAAGATTTTGACAGCAGCGATGAAGGTGGTGGAGGATATATCCGGCTGGAGGCTTTTCAGTGTGTTCTCCGATGGCTGATATCCTCTCATCTTCAGTTCCAGAATGGTATTGAAGTCATCATTTCGCATAGCCTTCATGAAAGCCTCCTCTTGTTCGTTGGCAATGTCCGGATTTGGATCGTATGCAGTTGCTTGCCGAACAAGAACAGACTTTTTATTAATGTAATAGTGTCGCTATTCGTCTGTTTTTATCTTCTAGCTAAAGGCAGTAACAACCGTTCCACAAGTTCTTTCTTGTTCTCAACGGGCATCTTGTTTCTGCCTTTGGCAATGACTTCAGCAGCCAAATCGCTTTTACGCCCGGCAATGTATTTCTGTCGCTTTCCGTTTATGAAGGCCTCGATACGGAAATCATGCCGGGTGTTTTCGATGATGTTGATTTCTGATACCAAAAAGCCATCCTCTGTCTCGTAGGGTTCGACAATGGTGGGCAGGTAGTGTTTCATGGTTTTCCCTATGATCGGAGATACCAAACCGGAAAGATGCTCTTCGATGCGGTCTTTCCAATAGTCATCGATTTGATGATTGGTGGCATAATCGTAAAAATGGCTGATGGCAAGGCTGACTTCTTCGATTATCCTTTTCGCATTCTTTATTCCGTTCTGTTTGGCAAATTGCATCAGGTCATCTTCCGTGATGTCGTTATCTTTTCCTGCAATGCTCATGGAGTGTGCGTTTTCGTATGCCGCACCGTCCAAATTGGTGGTGAATGTCATGTCGTAGGCTGGGGTGATGTGCCATGTGCCGTTTCTTTCCATCAGGAAAGAGAAATTCTTGATGTGGTCATCCACATTGCCGCCCATGATATTGAATACCGTCCTACGGTAGAGTTCGGACTGTTCGCTTGCCGGGATGTTCAGTTTTCGGCAGACTTCAAACAAATCCTCATAGCTCGTTGCATCCGGATTCATGGCAGCAAGTGTCTGTGTATGTATCTTCTCTCCGTTTATCCTATCGTAACGCTCCGTCAGGAAGTGATGTTTTCCCTCAATTTGAATGAGTCGGGAAGGCATCATCGTAATCCCGGCTTCCTTTGCCATCTCATAATATACCATTTCCATTTGCGTGAACGGAAAATCGTCCCCTTCTGCAAACTTCAATATGTAGTAGGTATAGCCCTCCGGTAAAGGGACTTGGCCGGAACGTATATCATGTGTCGTTTCATTGATGGCGATGATGGCTTTCGGGTGCTGCCCTCCGGCTGATGTACCTATCTCATAGATACTTTGCAGTTGCAGTGCTTCGTCATCTTGCACGGATATTTCCTCCCGTTCCTCAAAGATACGGCGTGCCAGTTGGTATAAACTCTCTATCTGGAGAGTGGAAGAGGATTCCAATCCAGGAGTGGCCGGGATGAACTCAAAGGCTCCCATTCCCCGTTTCCCGATGAAAGACAGTTTATCTACCGGTGTGAGTTTGCGCTTGGGGATATGGTTTTGTGCCGCCCATTGGTCGAAGACCATGTTACCCCACCGATCAGGCAATGAATCTGCCAAAAACGGTGGGAGACCTTGATAAGTCTTTTCTTTGTTTCCGAGTATGGGCATACCCTTTGCCGCCGGTCCTTTGACAGAAGCGGTCAGTGGGGCGATTTCCACTCCTTTCTTGATGAAATCCGGATGATAGTTGAAGACGGCTCTTTTGTTTCTTTCGTCCCAATAGAGCTTTCCGACTTCTTCTCCCCATAACATAACACTCACAACATTATTTTCCATGTCTTATCCTTTTCGGCTTTTTATTCATTATTCGTTCCATTGTATAGGCTGAAACAGGTATTTCCGGCATCAGATCATCCATCTGTTCCAGACAGTCCACTACTCGTAACAGGGCAAGAAAGTTGCCCATATTGATGTTATAGGCCTTCCCGTTCTCAAACTGGCGTAAGGTGATAAGGCTGACACCGGCTTTCTCGGCAGCCTCTTTTTGGGTGAGCCTATAGGTTAGCCTGTATTCCTTAAATCGTCTGCCCAGTTCCACTATGATTTCCGGATTGGCCATGGCTTGGGTGATGTGATTCGTTGTCATTTTACAAAGGTAAATATATTAATTGTTAAATCAAAATATGATATATAACAATTAATATATTTACTGTTATATTGAATTGTGCGCGATGTAGTTTGTGTGCTAATCCCCCAATTCCATGCTACGTTTATTGCCGCCTGTAATCGGGCTTTGCGCGGGTTTTATGTCCTGAAGGCTTTTTAGCATCCCTTCCATTTGGAAGATTTTGGCGGCAGCGATGAAGGTGGTGGCGGATACATCCGGCTGGAGGCTTTTCAGTGTGTTCTCCGATGGCTGATATCCTCTCATCTTCAGTTTCAGAATGGTATTGAAGTCATCATTTCGCATAGCCTTCATGAAAGCCTGCTCTTGTTCGTTGGCAATGTCCGGCATATGGATCGTATGCAGTTGCTTGCCGAACAAGAGCAGGTTTTCTCCGATAAAATCGGCGTGTTCCGGCTTGACCCCGCAATCCTTGGCAGTCTCATGCCAATGCGATACGGTTTCCTGTATCTCTTCGATAATCTGTTTGTGTTTCCGGATACCCATGTTCTCACCTACCTTTTGCAGATCTTCCATCGTGAAATTGTCTTGTTTGCCGTTGAGTGACAGCTGGTGGCGGTTCGTCCATTTGCCGCCCGGTGTGTATGAGTAGCAGAGGTCGTATGCTGGGGCCAGTTTCCACTTCCCTTGTCTATCCATCAGGAAAGATAAGTTCTTGCTATGGTCGTCATGGTTCCGGCTCATGACGTTGAACACCATTCTTCGGTATAGTTCCTCCTGCTCTGGATAAGGGAGGTTCATCTGCCGCATGATACGGAATATCTCTTCGTATGAATGGCGTTGGTCACGGTCATAGTGGGCAAGCCCGGCCAATGTCTGTACATGGATCTTCTCTCCGTCTTCCATACGGTCAAAACGTCGTGTCATAAAGTGATATGACTCTTTTTCCTGAAGTAACCGGCATTCCATCATATCGATACCGCAGGCTTTTGCCATCCGGTGATAGGCATATTCGATATTTCCTATTCCTTGTGGATTGTCCGTTATCTGCGTGTGTTCGCTGTATTTGCCGCCATCAAATTTCAACAGCCAATACCCGAATCCTTCAGGAGCTTTTACCTGTCCGGAGCGTACCTCTCCGGTAATATCGTTGTAGGCGATGATGGCCTTGGGCTTGGCACCTCCGGCAGATGTTCCCACTTTCAGTATATCCAGAATGTTTCTTCCTTCCTGGCGCAGTTGGACCTGAAAAGCCATTCTGTCCGTGAATACGGATTTGGCAAGCTCAGTCAGTTCCTCGATATGGAGCACTGATGATTCGTTCATGCCGTTGATTGGCGAGGACGGCTCAAACTCCAGTGCGCCCATGCCACGTTTGCCTACATAGCAAAGCCTGTCTAAAGGGGTAATCTCTTCTCCGGACAATCCCTTGCTGGCAAACCATTCATTGATGATCTGGTTTCCGAAAGTGTCCGGCAGTGAATCGGCAAACAGGCCGGGCAACCCCTTGAAACAGTCGGTACGGTTTTCAAGGAACCGGTAGGGGGTGTTCCTGTACTGGCTGATGGGCATGATGATGGGAGAAATGTCAAGACCGGAGCGGATGAACTTCCGTTCATAGTCGAACAAGGCGGCATTGCTTTCCTTTTCCCAATAGAGAGAGCCTACGCTTTCTCCCCATAGCTTTACATCTACTATCAAATCATTCATGGTTATCTTGTTTTAAATGGCGTACACGGTAGCGTTTCTTTCCTTGCAGTTTTTTGAGCTCTATCGGGCTGACCCGGATTTCCGGTACCAGTTGCTCCAGGTTCTCCAGCAGGCCGAGCGAGCGGAGTACGCTGATGAACAACAGCAGCGATACCGATTTGCCCTTCTCGATGTTCGCAACGGTCAAGGGGCTTACACCGGAAGCCGTTGCCAGTTCTTCCTGCGTGATATGCTGCCTGATACGTGTCTCTTTGATGCGCTGGCCGATTCTCATCAGCACAGCTGGATTGCTCATTTCATTCCACATGGTTGTTCCTTTTTTGCAAATATACAAATAATCCATGTAAATATATAGATTAACTTGAATATATGATGTTAATCTATATGAATACAATGATTATAGTTGCTTTATCGGCTGTTTTTTTCTTTGAACTAGGATGAAAACTGACTAAAATCACAATGTGTTGTGAATATGAAAGAGCTAGGAAAGATGATTAAAGAGTGCAGGAAGAGTTTGAAGGTCAATCAGCTGGAACTTCTCCGAACTGGCGGGCGTGGGCATCAATACGCTGGTGGCCATCGAGCGTGGAGAAGGCAATCCTAAATTGGCTACTGCTTTCCATTGGAGTTGATTAAAGTGCGGAAAAATGTATAAGATTGCTTCTATTATCTGTTTATTTTAGTATATTTGTGCTTTAAATAAGTGCGGATAAATGTATTATACGCTGTTTTTACATGTATAAAAATGCTGTTTGTAGATGAAAAGATTTGTTTTGCAACAACTTATAGAATGGAAAAACCGTGAGGATAGAAAACCTCTGATTTTAAATGGTGCCCGACAAGTTGGGAAAACATGGCTGCTCCATGAGTTTGCCAAACTTGAATACAAAAAAGAGGCTTATGTGGTATGCCGTAAGAATAACCTTGCACGCCAGCTTTTTTCTCAGGATTTCAATGTTGACAGAATTTTACGGGGGCTGCGTGCGATGACTTCCGTTGACATTACTCCGGGTGATACGCTTATTATCCTTGATGAGATACAAGATATCCCGGAAGCACTGGAATCTTTGAAGTATTTTAAAGAGGAGGTTCCGGAGTATCATATAGCTGTGGCAGGTTCACTTTGGGGATATCCCTTCATCAGGATGTGTCTTATCCCGTAGGGAAGGTAAATGTCATCAATATATTTCCTATGAACTTTGAAGAGTTTCTTGTCGCCAAGGGAGAAGAAGAAGCTTGTAAATTGCTTATGAGTGGGGATTTTGAAACGATAAGCCTCCTGCATGACAAATATACGGATCTCCTTCGGCAATATTATTATGTAGGTGGTATGCCGGAAGTTGTACTCAAATATGTAGAAACGGATTCCTTGCTGGAAGTCAGAAGAATACAGTCGGAGATTTTGCAAGGCTATGATCTTGACTTCTCAAAACATGCGCCCAAAGAACAGGTTCCGCGTGTCCGAATGGTATGGAACAGCATTCCTTCCCAATTATTTAAAGAAAACAAGAAATTCATTTACGGAGCTTTGCGAAAAGGTGCCAGAGCCAATGATTTTGAGATGGCCATTCAATGGCTTGTAAATGCCGGGTTGTTGTATAAAGTGCCTCGATGTACCAAACCGGAGCTTCCGCTTGATATTTATGAAGACCTGTCGGCTTTCAAACTCTATATGGTTGATTTGGGGCTTATGGGTGCTATGGTCAAGACAGATCCGGCCCAAGTCTTGATTAAAAACGACATATTTAAGGAATACAAGGGAGGAATGACTGAACAGTATGTATTGCAGCAGATGAAAAGTAAGGGCGTGTCACCGATTTATTACCATAACACAGACAATTCGCGTCTTGAGTTGGATTTTGTTATTCAACGTAATGCCCAAATGGTGCCGATAGAAGTGAAGGCCGAAGGGAATGTCCGGGCCAATTCGTTGACAGCATTACTGGGAAAAAGACCGGAATTGCATGCGGAGAGATTTTCTATGTTGCCTTATAAAGTACAGGGTAATCTTACAAATTTTCCGCTATATGCAATATAGGTGTATCCTTTTCCCATGCCGGTCATACCGTTAGAACTGATTGATAAGTATGATGCGTATGTTGGCCGGTATGTCTATCTTTGTGGCAATGAAAACAGAGAGAGGATTGATTTACGCCTTGTTTTCCGGGACGGAAAGGAGATTGGCACGGATGATCTGAATCTGTATTATAATTGATGTGACGGCTTGGATGTCCCCCGGATGAATGTTCGGGGGATTCTTTTTCTTTTGGGCGTTCCTGTGGGACGGTCAGGCTTTCCGTTGCAAGTCCTCGCCTAAAGGCTGTGGGCTTTACTCTGCAATCCCTAACGCATGGCTGAAAAGTCCTCTTGCCGGTGTTCTTCTTCATACAGCCTCATGCGTTCTTGTAATGCTTCTTTTAAATTGTCGCTTTTTTTCAGTCCGAGTTTGGCACGTATGTTCGCTCGTTGGCTGGTTATGTTTCCGCTACTCCGATGTAATAATTCGCATATTTGGCTGACGGTCTTGTCTTGCAGTATTAAACGGCAGATGTTTAATTCGGACGGGGATAAATTGGGATATATTCTCCTGATTGTATCAAGTTTACTTTTTTCCTTTTTCTGGTATGCGGCAAGGGCTGTAAAAAGATTTTCTTTGGATTGTTCCCCTATTATGCTTAACAGGGAGCTTGTCTTTTCTTCCGGGTTATTCTCGCTTAACAACTCGGCGAACGCGAATAGTTCTTCCTTTTTCATTTGGAGACGTTTCAAAAGCATTTCCTCTTCCTCTTTTAGCAAGTTGCTACTTTTTAGCAAGCTGCTGATATTACTGTGTAAGGATCTTCCTAATAAGGGGATCATGGTGTATATGATGATGATCAAAGGCAGATAACTGTATAGGAACGGTTCGTCGGTGATAAGTGTGCAGATTGTATAGGAAGCTATGGTAAGGGAGGACAATAGGATGGAGATATTACTCATATAGGCACAGATGGAAAGCATGGTAAATAAGAGAGAGATACTAATGTTACTCATTATCAATGCTCTTTGATAACTATATTCATATCCGCTACATATTGAGCAATAAATTATTTCGATAAAAATCTCGATATGTATGGCTATCAGTATAATGGAAAAGGTCGTGGTCAGATTTACTCTCTTTTTAAAATAAGCGAGAGTGCACATAATGATAAACAGGAATAATACGCTGTTAATATAATAAAACTGTTCATTGGGAAATGGAACTGAATATATGTATATGGGTGCGCATAAGGCCAGCATGAGCAGGGATAGATGAAAGACACGTTTTTGTTGATACGTTATTATCATTTCTCTTTCTTTTTTGTCGTAAGTTTGAGTTTTTATTGAACTTAGAAAAGTAGCGGCTTTTGTGCTGATTTTCATGTGTTTTATTGTTTTAAGTGTTATTAAGTATGATGTTTCTTGCAAAGATAACTGTTTTTTTGTATGTTTAAGTACTTTTCTTTATGATGTTAAGTGTTTTTAATTGTTGTGTAAGCGTGATTGGCTGCTGTGGTAAGTGTTGTAGCTGTTGTGTGGTTGTCTTTTTAAGTATTTATAAGTTTAAAATACTTGTTTTTTGCTTTGGAGGTTGGTTTATAAGTGCATATCTTTAGCGGTTGAAATTCAGGGGGTGTAAAAGCCTGGGTTTGGATTGTCATATTAACAAATGATTAAATGACGAAAAGATGTTTTTTTTATATTAAATGTGTATTGTTCGTGCTCGTGTTGAGTATAAGCGGAGAAATATCCGCTCAGGAGAAGCGTGATTCGGTAAGGATCTATTTTCATCAAGGAAAGGTAAATATAGATACATGTTTACTTGACAATGGGAACGAGATGGAGCGGTTTGCTAAAATCTGTTCCGCATTGAACGACTCCGTCCGTCTTATCAGGAAAATTCAAATAATAGGAGGAGCTTCCCCGGAAGGAGGGGGGCTGTTGAATGGAAGGCTGTCTGAAAAACGAGCAGAGGTTTTGTGGCGGTATATATCACCTTATATAAAGATTCCGGTATTGGAGAAGGATTTTCATTTTTCGGGAAGTGACTGGAACGGACTTATAACGATGGTGAGAGCGGATGTGAATGTTCCGGAGAGGGAGGATGTCCTTCGTTTGTTGGAGAAGATCGTACGTTTGGAAAACCAGGACAGCCCTTATTGGGGGGGAGAACTGAAAAGACTGAAAGGGGGGAGGCCATACTCATATTTGTATAAATTCCATTTTCCGAAACTTCGTTCGTCGATGGTGAAAATATGCTATGATAGTGATCCGATAAATCCCGTCAGAGATACGGTATATATACATACACGTGATACGTTGTGCATCCGTGATACCGTTACCGTCATAGCTCCGGTAAAGAAACGGCCGTTTTGCATGGCGGTGAAAACAAACTTGCTTTATGACGCTGTTTTGATACCTGACATCGGGGTTGAGTTCTGTTTGGGGAAGAACTGGTCTGTGGCCGGGAATTGGATGTATGCCTGGTGGAAAAGTGATCGGAAGCATAATTATTGGCGTATCTATGGGGGAGATGTGGAGTTGCGCCGCTGGTTCGGTCGGAGAGCGGTGGAAAAACCGTTTTCCGGGCATCATGTCGGATTGTACGGGCAGATCGTCACCTATGATTTCGAATTGGGTGGGAAAGGTTACTTGGGGGATAAATGGAGTTACGGGGGAGGCGTGGCTTACGGCTACTCGTTACCTGTGGGACATCGGTTCAATGTGGATTTCACGTTGGGAATCGGCTACCTTGGAGGATCGTACAAGGAGTACATCCCTTTGGACGGTCACTATGTATGGCAGACCACTAAAAACCGCCGCTGGTTCGGCCCGACCAAGGCGGGTATCTCTTTGGTGTGGTTGATCGGGCGGGGGAATTATAGCCGGAAGAAAGGAGGCAGGCAGTGATACGGATACGCTTTAGTCTGGTGTTCATATTTTTATGGATAGGACTGACGGCTTGTGAGCATAAGGATTTATGTTACGATCATCCGCACTTTGCCACGGTGCGGGTAATATTCGACTGGACCAAGATTTCCAATCATGACAAGCCTGAAGGCATGAGGGTCGTATTTTATCCGACCGATGATGAAAGCAACACGTGGATATTTGATTTCCCCGGAGGAGAGGGGGGGGAAGTGGAGCTCCCCGAGAATGATTACCGGGTAATTTGCTTCAACTACGATACCGACGGGATGGTTTGGAAAGGAAACGGCAGTTACACGCTTTTTACTGCCGATACGCGTGATGTTCGGTCACCGGATAACCGGACAATGGCTGTCACCCCACCCTGGCTGTGTGGCGACCATATAGACGGAGTTATCCTCAAGGACATTCCGGGAGGAAGCGCGGAGATAGTACGGCTAACTCCCGTAAACATGGTATGTCACTACACGTATGAGGTGAACGGTCTTCGGGGACTGGATAGGGTGGCGGATTTGCGGGCCGCTCTTTCCGGCATGTCCGGCTCGCTTAACATGTCCGGCGACAGTTTGCCCGCCGGTCTTTCGGAGAGCCTGCTCTTTGATGGAATGGTTTCACGGAATCAGATTATAGGCGGATTCTATACGTTTGGACATTCCGCACTTGAAGGAGAGCCCAATGTTTTCCGGCTGTATCTCAAGAACCGTTCCGGCAGCATGTCTGTATTGGAACAGGACGTGAGCGACCAAGTGCATGATGTCCCGGTAGCGGGGCATGTCGGTGATGTGCATCTGGTGTTGAATTTTGATTATGAGGTACCATTCGAGCCGGGAAGTGACGGTGCGGGATTTGATGTGGACGTTGATGATTGGGATGATGTGAATGTGGATATAGTGTTATAAACGGATATTTGAGTTTTCAGTGCGGATTGGATGCCGGGTAAACGCTATGTCAACTATTAAGTAATCGAGTTTATTAATTATATGTATCAATTTAATTTATTTTATTTATGAAAAAAGTACAGTAATGTTTTGGGCAATCTTTGGAGCACTACTCATGGGTTGCTCAGACGAGGAGATTGCGAATGTGGAAACCTCCTCACGAAATGCGATTGGTTTTAACGTGTTAAGTAATGCGGCGGAAACGAGGGCTACCCCTACTACCAACACCAACTTGAAGAACACCGATTTCGACGTGTTCGCTTTTACGGCGGATGGTACTGCCTTCATGGGAAAGGTCGACACGGAATTTGGACATGACGGAGTGAATATCGTGTACAAAGATAATAAGTGGGATTATAAAAATGCGGGCGATCTTCGTTATTGGCCTACCGAGCCTTTGGACTTTTACGCGTTCAATCCCGGAACGGTTGATGAAGCCATGCAGTGGAGTTATATGTGGGAAGCCACCAAGGATACTCAAAAGATAACTTATTCCTGCTCCGATGAGTATGGATCTGGTATCAATGCTCATGAAAACTACGACGTGATGTATGCCATAGCCAAAGGCCAGACAAAAGACAAGAACAACGGAGTAGTGAAATTTAACTTCAAGCATATTCTGTCACAGGTCGTATTCAAAGCAAAGACCGAATACGATAACATGCAGGTGAATATAAAGGACATCAAGATTTTTAATGTAAAAATGGGCGGCGTCTACACATTGCCTGCGACAGCCGATGGAACGGGAAGTTGGGCTGTGGGTGATTGGCCTGAAAGCTCTACAGGAGGAGGTTTTATTACCGTAGTGCAAGGCAAATCCATCGAGGTCAATAGTAATACCACAGCTACCGATATTTCCGAAGAAACTCCTATGCTGAATATACCACAGAAGCTGACAGCATGGAAAGTTTCCGAAGAAGCCACCAATACCAAGATAAAAGCCGACGGTGCGCATCAATGTTACCTGTCGATCACCTGCAAAATCCAGCAGTCCGGAGGTTATCTGTTGGGTTCAGCAGATAGTTACGGAACAATTTATGTTCCGTTCGGAGATACATGGGTAGCGGGCAAGCGTCATATCTACACGTTGATTTTCGGTGGTGGTTATACTGATCAGGGAGTGGCTGTGTTGAATCCGATCCAGTTTGATGCAGAGACAACAGGCTGGGTTGATGCAGATAAAGACGTAAACGTCCAACCCCAACCTTAATCCAAACGTTTATTAATATCGTACCCGTTGGCAGGTTAAACATACGCAAGATTAATCCTGCCAACGGGTTCTTTATAGGGAATCGCATTTTCAATATACTTTTTGATGTGTAGGGGTGCTTTTTGCGTACCTTTTTCCTGGAGAATTTCTTTTGTGGAGTGTTTGCCCTGTATATTCCCGATACGCTGTTATAGCAGGGAACTGTTTTTATCCAAGTAGTCAGATATAGCCTCTTGCAATACCGATTTTAGCGAATCGCCTTTGCGGATCGCGATCAGCTTTAAGTTCTGGTGATAGGTTTCGTCCATGACAAAATTACAATGCACGGTTTTCGCTTTCTTCGGCTTTTGAGCCTCTTTTTGCCCGGCCGTGGATTGGATCAGGCTGTCTAATCCCCCGGTCAGCCCGGCCGACATACTGTTTTTTAAATCGTTCTTCTTTGCCATATGGTTACTTTATTTCTGTTAGCAGTTCGTTACATACCTTTTCGTAGTCCTCTGCCCCGGCAGATTTGGGGGCATAGTGAAAAATATCCTGCCCTTGTGTCGGGGCTTCGGCCAGCGCAATGGAGTTGCGTATATGGGTGCTGAACACTTTGCCCTGGAATGTTTCCTGTACCAGTTCCGAAACGCTCTTGTTCAGGTTCTTTCTTCCGTCGTACTGGGTTATCAGAACCCCGGCTATCGAAAGATCCGAGTTCAAACGTTGCTGCACCTTGTGGACGACCTGCATAAGTTTGGCCATTCCACGCATTGCCAGGAATTGAGCCTGAACCGGGATAATCAGCCGATCCGAGGCCGTCAGTGCGTTAAGCGTGAGCAGCGACAGCGAGGGGGGACAGTCGATCAGGATATAATCGAATTTCTCCTTTTGGCCCTTGATAAGGTGGGCTAAGATAAGTTCCCGCCCGGCCTCGTTGATTAACTCCGTTTCAACGGCCGAGAGATCCAGGCAGGAGGGAACGACGCTAAGGCCGTCCTTATGCTCGTAGATCGGCAGGTCGTATTCGCCTTTCATCGCGCCGTAGATCGTTTGGGGAGCTCCGCAGAGAAGCCCAGCGATTCAGTCAGGTTGGCTTGTCCGTCAAGGTCGATCAAAAGAACCTTGTACCCTTTTTGACGTAACGCGCCGCCCAGGTTGATCGTGGTTGTAGTCTTTCCTACTCCCCCTTTGTGATTCAATACGGAGATTACTTTTGCTTTGCTCATAAATTCAGTTTTTTAAATGGTTGTCATGTCCGCAAATATAGTCAAAAACTAATATACTAAAATACTAAAAGTAGTATTTTTCGTTTTTTGCGTGTTTTTTGTGCCGATCGGGGAAGCGTACCGAAATAAATCCGGTTTCCACCTTTCGGTACGTTTTGTTTCTGTACCGGAATTAATCAAAGACATATTAAACGAAAGAAATCAAACAACGGTAGATAGCAAACGGCGTAACCTCCCCTAAAGGTCGGTTAGCCACCAAATATTATATTTAGAATGAAGAAACGGGACTATAAGGAGCAAGAACGACAACGCGCTATTATTTCTTCGACTACCTGTTCTGGTTGGGAGAAATGGCACAGAGG
>ENA-OQAY01000051-OQAY01000051.1-human-gut-metagenome-genome-assembly--contig:-NODE-51-length-26004-cov-1.114890_pt1 | contig 26004 bp, 26 predicted proteins | sample MGYA00242740_ERZ504537 | MGnify/ENA primary metagenome ERZ504537 (study PRJEB26092, sample SAMD00036272) | human gut metagenome | host: Homo sapiens | study: EMG produced TPA metagenomics assembly of... | reverse complement strand
CTCTCCCTTTGGGAGAGGTGTCACCGAAGGTGACGGAGAGGGCAAGCCCGGAGAGAAGGTGGCACAGCATGGCGATAAACAGAGGCTTTGTCAGGGCGATGCTATCGCAAAGCGGACTGTCTTTTTGTCAGCGGCCTTGCCTCTCAGGCGCTATGCGCCAGCTCTCCCAAAGGGAGAGCCTGAGAGCGGAAGGAAAGCTGGTTAAAACACCCCGAAGCACACCAGCCCCAGCACCGCCGCGATGCCGATGACCTTCGGCACACTGAGCTTGAATTTCTGGAGCAGCACAAAGCAGAGGATGCCGATGGCGATGCCCGGCAGGCTGATGCCGCCTGCCTCGGTGATGCAGGTCTGGCGGCAGAGGCCCACCAGCACGCCCAGCACCATGCCGATGCAGACAGGCTTGACGATCTTCATGATGTAGCTCATCACCTTGCTGGTGCGGAACTTCTGGAAGAATGCCGCCGCCAGAAGCGTCAGCGTCAGGGTGGGGCTGAGGACGCCCAGGACCGCGAAGACGCCGCCCGGCATCCCGGCGGTCTTGGTGCCTGCAAAGGTGGCGGCGTTGACGCCCAGAGAGCCGGGTGTCATCTCGGCGATGGCGATGAGGTTCGTCAGATCGGCGTCCGTCATCCAGCCGTGGGAGGACATTTCATCCATGATGAGGGGGATCATGGAGGTGCCGCCGAAGCTGGTGAAGCCGATCTTCGCAAACGCGGCGAAGAGCTGAACGAGGGTCTCAAACATGGCCATGTTCGCTCACCCCCATCCAGACCAGCGCGATGACCACACCGGCCGCCACCAGCGTCAGATTGCTGATGGACGTAAAGCAACAGAGCACAAAGGCGACGGCACAGATGATGATGGGCATTGCGCTGGTCAGAGCATCTTTGCCCAGGGAGATGGCCGCGCCGCCGATGATGGGGGCCACGGCGCACTGGACGCCCTTGAGGGCCGACCAGACCCAGTAGTTATCTTTAATGGCGTCGTAGATGGCCGTCACGATGGTAAGGGTGACGACGGCGGGGATGCACAGGCCGATGGCCGCGCAGATGCCGCCCAGCACCCCGGCCATCTGATAGCCGAAGAGCAGAGTGATGTTCACCACCATGATGCCGGGCAGGCTCTTGCCCACGGCGATGAGCTCCAGCAGGTCGCTCTTGGTCATCCAGCCGCGCTCGTCCACAAACTCCCGCTCCATCTGGGCAATGATGCTCCATCCGCTGCCAAAGGTGAACGCGCCGATTTTGATAAAGTAAAGAAGCATCAGCAGGGCCATTCGTGCGCCGGTGGGGCGCTGCTGTGCGGTTTCGGGTTTTGTTGTCTGCATGGATCCTCCTGAGATACCGGGTTTGCTGTTTCTTTCCCTATAGGATACCACAGACGTCCCCAAAAGGCGAATGGAAAAATGGAATGGTTCCCGGTTCCTGTCAGGAATGCTCGTAAGTCATCCAGCTGCCTTTCCATGCGTAGAGGGCCATCAGCACGGCACCCAGCGCCCACGACACCGGGTAGAGGACGAACACGCCCTCGATGCCCGCAAAGAAGGGGAGAACGAACTGGATCCACACCACACGGAAGAGGCAGAGCGAGATGAGCAGCACCACCATCGGCGGTACGCTGCGGCCGGTGCCGCGCACCGCGCCCGCCATGCCGTGGAGGATGGCCAGCAGGAAGTAGAAGGGGCAGAAGTAGTGCATGGCGCTGCACCCGAAGGCCACCACCGTCTCGTCGGAGGTGAACAGGTGCATGATGGGATCCTGGAACGCCAGCAGCAGCGTGCCGGTGCAGAGGGTGTAGAGCACGCTCATGCCCAGCGTGACCCACATGCCATTCTTCACTCGTTTGAGGTTGCCTGCGCCATAGTTCTGGCCCACGAAGGTCGTCGCAGCCATGCTGAAGCTGGTGACGGGCAGGATGTTGAAGCCGTCGATCTTCATATAGGCCGCAAAGCCTGCCATGGCGGCGGCACCGTAGCTGTTGACGCTGGACTGCACCAGTACGTTCGAGAAAGAGATGACCATGTTCTGGATGCCGGTGGGAAGGCCGATGCGGATGATGCGGGAGGTCATCCGCTGATCGGGCCGGATGGCGGAAAGCTCCACCTTGTAGTCGGCGTCCACCTTCATCAGAAAGCGGAGGCTCAGCACACAGGAGACCAGCTGGCTGATGTCGGTGGCGATGGCTGCACCCGCCACGCCCATCTTCAGCCCGGCGATGAGTACCAGGTCGAGGATGATGTTGGTGATGGAAGCGCAGGCGAGGTAGAGGACCGAGCGGCGGGAGTTGCCCGCCGCGTTGAGGATGCCGGCTGCCATGTTGTAGACGACGCTGAACAGCACACCGCCGAAGTAGAGCTTCATGTAAGTCACGGCGTCGCCGAGGACTTCTTCGGGGGTGTTCATCCAGACCAGCAGGCTGCGGCTGACGGCGATGCCGCCCACCGTCAGGATGAGGCCGAGGATGACCGCGATGGCCAGCGAGGTGTGGACGGCGATGCGCGTTTCATTTTTATCTTTTGCGCCGAGATACTGGCTCACGACGACGCCGGCGCCGACGGCCACGCCCTGACTGAAACCGATGAGCAGGTAGATGGGCGAGCCGCTGGAACCGACTGCGGCCAGAGCGTTGCTGCCCAGAAAGTTGCCGACGATGATGGAGTCGGCGGTGTTGTAAAGCTGCTGGAGCAGGTTGCCCAGGATGAGCGGCACCGAGAAGAGCAGGATGCTTTTCCAGATGCTGCCCTCGGTCATGAGCAGGGTCTTTTTCTGCTGCGGCTGTGCCGGTGCGGCCATAGTGTCTCCTCCCTCAAAAATGCAGGAATTTCATAGGTATTTCACAATAAACTTAACAATACATCGTTCTGTGCCGAATGTCAAGCAGAACGGAAAAGAACGCCCTCAGACTTTCCACATCTTGTTTGCAGATTGTTCAAAACTAACTCAAAGAAACTCCATTTTTATCCGGTACAATAAAGGTGCAGTCGGGAAGACAAGAACGAGATCCCCCATCTCCGGCTTTTGACTTTCCATAAATGCCATGCAGGCAGGATTCATGCGCAGCCCCGCAGCGGGTGCCGCGCCCTTAAAAAAATACTGTCCCCCACCTATGCGAGGCAATAGCCACGGCGGCGGACAGACTACCAACAACCTCCTAGCAGCCGCAAATGTTTAGGAGTTCTCATACACAGGCAGCGCCGCTTTCTCCTCCTTTCCACGGCGCTGCCTGTTTTTGTATTTTGGAGTCAACCTCTCCGTCAGCGCTTACGCGCTGCCACCTCCCCTAACGAGGGGAGGCTTTGGCATTTCGTAAAGCCTTTCCTCTTCGCCAGAGGCTCCCCTCGATAGGGGAGCTGTCGAGCGAATGCGAGACTGAGAGGTTAAAAACAAAAACCGCCCTGAAAAGGGCGGTTTTTGTTTTCTTCAGCGCATATCATGCAGGCGCTCTGCCGGGAGAGAGGCTTGCAGCAGGCTCCATGCGGCGTCGAGGCTGTCGTTCAGCAGATAGGCCTGATTCTGCTGGACATAGAGGTAAATGGCGTTGGGGGTGCGGTAGGCCAGATGCATATCGTGCCACGCATACTTGCGGCTCGCCCCAGGCTTGTCCTGCTCGCCGGCCATCCAGACCGACAGCCCGTCGTCGTCCAGCAGCAGCCGGTAGAAGGGGCGGGGCAGGCCCATCTTTTTGATTTGGAGGCTCAGGGAGTGGAAGAACGTCCAGAAATAGACGGCCGGCACGCCCAGCGCCACCACGGACAGAACCACCGTGAGCAGGGCTGCGCCGTCTTTCTGGCCCACCTGCGACAGGCAGAAGCCGGCAGACACCAGCAAAATGGCCGTGAACATCAGAGGCCGGTGCCACGCCTTGCGGTGGCGCAGCAGGTCGAAGGCGGCAAAATCGTGGAAGGATGCAGCATCCATCTGGACGGAAACGGAGATCGGCTGAGACATAAAAATACCCTCCTTTTTTGGTCATAGTACCATATTATTTTCCAACAATCAAGGATGATATTGCGCAGATGCCCTAAAATGTGCTAAAATAGGACGAAAAAGAAAGTTTATGGAGCTTTCGCTCTGACGGCGGACAGGCCGGATAAGGCGGAAGATGCGCGGCAGAATATCACAGAGAGGGAGGATGGGTGCGTGGGGCGCAGGATGACCCTGAAAGGGCAGATCAGTCTTTGCCTGGCAGCGTTTTTTTCTGGCGCTGGCGGGGCAGATATTCTTGAGCTTTTACCAGTCCGGCACCGTGCTGCGGGAACTGGACGACCAGATGGGCAACTTCAACGCCATCAGCCGCTTCCAGAACGGTGTGGAGCGGAGCCTTTCGGCCATGGAAGATTACCGCTGGGAGTACGGCGATGCCAAAGCGCTGACGGAGGAGCTCCACAGCGCCTTTTCCGTCACCAACGCATGGCTCTGGCGCATCGAGAGCGACCTTGGCACTGTGAGTGAGGAGCAGTATCTGCTCTACAATGCCGTTTCCACTACCTACGACAGCTACACCGCACTGGTGGACCAGCTGGAAGAAGCGGTAGCCGCCGGTCAGGACACGAAAGCCGCCCAGCTCTACTATAATAAGATCGTACCCTGCGGCGGCTATCTGCGCCAGTACACCCAGCAGCTGCTGAACACGGCCATCACCGACGCTCAGGGGACTTACACCACCGTGTCGGCCCTCAGCGACCGGGTGAAATGGGCGCAGACCGTCGTGGTGGCACTCTGCCTTGCGCTGGGCTGCGTCATGGCCTTCTCGGTGCTGACGCTGCTGACCCCGGTGCAGCAGATGATCGGGCGCCTCCCGGGAGGTCACCCGGGGCGAGTTCGATTCGCCCGACCTGCCTGCGCCCCGTCAGCCGGAAATGGCCCAGCTGACCGAAGCCTTCAACCACATGAAGCATTCGATGGCCGAGCAGGTGACCACCCTGCGGGAGAAAAACGAGATGGAGCGGGAGCTCCACCGCCAGAAAACGGAAGCTCTGGAATTACAGAACCGGATGGAGCGCAGCCGTTTGCAGCAGCTGCGCAGCCAGATCGACCCCCATTTCCTTTTCAACACCCTGAACGTCATTTTACAGACCGCCGGACAGGAAAAAGCCTACCGCACGCAGGCCCTCATCACGGCTCTGTCGCACCTGCTGCGCTACAGCCTGATGAGCAACGACGAGCAGGTGCCGCTGGCCCGGGAAGTGCGGATCGTGGATGAGTATTACTCGATTTATCACGTCCGCTTCGGCGACCGTGTGAAGATGGTGTGGCGCATCTCCGACTCCCTCGATTTGACGGAGACGATGGTGCCGTCCTTCATCTTGCAGCCCATCGTGGAGAATGCCTTCAAACACGGCATCTCGCCCAAGGAAGAGGGCGGCGTGGTGCGCATCCGCATCAACCGCTGCGGGATAAGGGGCTGCTCTATATCAGCGTCTGCGACAACGGCGTGGGCATCCGGCCCGAACAGCTGGCCCAGCTGAAAGCCGCGCTGGCCCAGCCCGGGGAGCGCTGGGAGCATATCGGCGTCTATAACGTGGCCGCACGGCTGCGGCTTCTGGATAAACGGGGGCGGCTGGTCATCCGCTCTCACCCGGGCCGGGGAACGGCCATCAGGATGTACCTGCCCCTTGTAGAACTTTTGGAGGAGGATTTGGACGATGATACGCCTGTTGATCGCGGATGACGAAAAGCTGGAGCGGGAGGCGCTTGCAGAGCTGGTCCAGCGCCGTTTTGAGCGGGAAGTGGTCCTGGAGGTGGCAGAAAATGGCCGCAAAGCTGCCGACACGGCGGTGCTGTGGGGCGCAGACCTCATCCTGATGGATATTGAGATGCCGGGCATGAGCGGCCTCGACGCTGCCCGCGCCGTGCTGGCCCAGCGGCCTTCCTGCCGGGTCATCTTCGTCACGGCCTACAGCCTGTTCCAGTATGCCCATGAGGCGGTGCATCTGGGGGCCTGCGACTATCTGCTCAAACCGGTGGACCCCGACGAGCTGGAAGCCTCGGTGCGCCGGGCTATGCGGCAGATCGAGACGGAGCGGAAGCTGGAAGAGCTGGCCGCCGCCCAGCCCCAGCCGGAGCAAACGGAGACCGAAGAAGAGGCAGAAGACGCCCCCGAGGAGGGCGAGAACAGCCAGACGGCCCTTGTCATGGCCCATGTCCGCCGCTACCTCGAGGATAATTATATGTTCGATCTGTCGCTGGACAGCGTGGGCGAGATCCTGCACATCAGCCCGGCCTACCTGTCGGCACAGTTCAAGAAGTACCAGAAGATGAACTTCCTCGACTGCCTCACCGAGCTGCGCATCAACGCAGCGAAGGAACTGCTGGCCGACCCCTTCCGCTCCTCGGCAGAGGTGGCGTCGATGGTGGGCTACGAGGATGCCAGCTACTTTGCCCGGGCGTTCAAGAAACGCACCGGCATGACTCCCACCCAGTACCGCCGTCAGGCCGGCCAGAAGGCAAAGGCCGACCCGGAGGCCGGGCTGTGAGCGGGCGGATGATTTCCCGCCGCAGTGTGCTGGCGCTGGCCGCCTGTACGGCGCTGGGCGCTGTGGGCTGCAGCAAGACGGAAGAGTACAACGGCCCGGAGCTCATCCTGCGCTACGCCGAGAACCAGCCCGAGGATTATCCCACCACTCAGGCCGCTCTGGCCTTCGCCGACCTTGTGGCTGAGCGGACGGAGGGGAGGGTCAAAGTCGTGGTCTACAGCGGCGGGGAACTGGGGGCTGAACAGAGCGTCATTGAGCAGATGCAGTACGGCGGCATCGACTTTGCCCGCGTCTCTCTGAGCCAGCTGGCCGAGTATCAGCCGGCCCTGAGCGTATTGCAGCTGCCTTTTCTCTATACCGACGCGCCCCAGATGTGGCGGGTGCTGGACGGTGAGATCGGCGATGAATTCCTCTCCGGCCTCGGCGCGATGGACCTCGTGGGCCTGTCATGGTTCGACGCCGGTGTCCGCAGCTTCTACACCCGCGAAAAGGTGGAGACACTGGCGGACCTCGCGGGGCTGACGCTCCGGGTGCAGGAGTCGGACATGATGAGCGAGATGATACTGGACCTCGGCGCAAAGCCGGCGCAGGTGGTCTACAGCCGGGTCTATGCAGCCCTGCACAACGCCGAGATAGACGGCGCGGAAAACAACTGGCCCAGCTATGAGGCCATGGGGCATTACGAGGTGGCCCCCTATTTCTTAAAGGATGAGCACACCCGTGTGCCGGAGCTGCAGCTGGCCAGTGAGGCCGCGATGGAAAAGCTGGCAGAGCTGGACGAACGCTTCCCGGACACCATCCGCGCCTGCGGAAAGGAGAGCGCTCTGACCGAACGCCGCCTCTGGGCGGAGCGGGAGGCCAGCGCCGAGAAGCATATGCGGGAATGGGGCGTAGAGGTGACGACCCTCTCCGCCGCCGAAAAAGCCCGCTTCCGGGCGGCAGTCGAGCCTGTGTACGCGGCTTTTGAGGAGCAGAGCCGCCTCATCCAGCGCATCCGCGAAGCCTGAAAAGTGCAAGAGATATTACATTGTATTCATCTCGTTGGGCAGTGTGCTGAATAAGCCGCACTATGACTTGTAGGAACTGCACAAAAGTGTTTCTCACATTTTTTTGAAAAACAGGACATTTTTCATAAGCCCTTGTTCTGACTAAAAAAATTTGCTAAAGTGTGTACAGTAAATGAACGGACGGTGTGCGACCCGTGCAGAGCACGCCGCCCTGAATGAGGAAAATCTAAGGAGGATTTTATCATGAAGAAGATTTCTCGTCGCAGCTTTCTGGCAGCAGCCGGTGTTTCCGCCGCTGCTCTGGCACTGACCGCCTGCGGTGGCTCCGGCAGCAGCACTGCTGCCTCTACCGCGTCCTCTGCTGCAGCTTCCACCGCTCCCGCCGGTGATGCCGCAGCTGCTGCTTCCGACCCGAAGGTGACTCTGTCTACGCCGAGGTCAACCCGCTGGATACCATCGTCGGCCAGACCGGTTCTCACTTCAAGGAGAAGGTCGAGGAGCTGACCGGCGGCTCCGTCGTCGTCGATGTGCAGGCTTCCGGCGTTCTGGGCTCTGAGAACGACGTTCTGGACGCTATCCTCGGCGGCTCCACCTCCATCGACATCAGCCGTATCTCCGCTTTCGCACTGACCAGCTACGGCTGCAACAAGTCCAAGCTGCTGTCCATCCCCTTCACCTTCGAGAACCGCGCACACTTCTGGAACTTCGCCAACAGCGAGCTGGCACCTGAGTTCCTGAACGAGCCCCAGGAGCTGGGCCTGCCCGTTCGTGGTATCTTCTACGGCGAAGAGGGCTTCCGTCACTTCTTCACTGTCAAGCCCGTTTCCGGCATCGCTGATTTCAAGGGCCTGAAGCTGCGCGTGTCCAACGACCCCGTCATGAACGGCATGGTCGAGGGCCTGGGCGCTAACCCCACCGTCGTCTCCTTCGGCGAGCTGTACAGCGCACTGCAGACCGGTGTTGTCGATGGCGCTGAGCAGCCCATCGCAAACTACAAGTCCAACGCCTTCCCCGAGGTCGCTAACAACCTGATCCTCGACGGCCATACTCTGGGCGCAGTGCAGGCTGTCATCACCGACAACGCCTGGAACAAGCTGACCGAGAACCAGCAGGCTGCCGTCATGGAGGCTGCTGCGGATACGCAGGCCTTCAACGCTGACCTGTCCGAGACCGCTGAGAACAAGGTCCTCGACGAGCTGAAGTCTTCCGGCTGCAACGTCGTCGATGTCCCCGATAAGACTCCCTGGCAGGAGGCTTGCGCTAAGGTCATCAGCGAGAACACCTCGGATCAGGCTGAGCTGTATCAGCAGCTGCTGGATATGAAGGCCTGATAAAAGCGCCTTTATCCTGAAGTAGTACATAGCCCGGCGGGGGACTACGGGATACGCCCGCAGACCCGCCGGGCTTTTTATAAGAGTATGGAGGAGATCCTATGCCGAAAATCTTTACCACTCTGGATAAGATCAAGCCGGCGTACGACGTCACCTACAAAGTGGTCCTGTTTATCTGCAAGCTGCTGCTGATCGCAGATATTCTCATCACCACCATGTCGGTCATTGGTCGTTACGTCCCGTTCATCCCGGACCCCGCATGGACGGAAGAGGTCGTGCTGACCTGCATGAGCTACATGGCCGTGCTGAGTGCCGCTCTGGCCATCCGCCGCGGCGCACACATCCGGATGACCGCATTTGACGTCTACCTGCCCAAGATCGTCGTCAAGGTGCTGGACATCCTCGCCGATCTGGCGGTCTGCATCCTCGGCCTCATCATGCTGGTTGTGGGCTGGAACTACGCCACCACCCTGGGCGGCCGCGGCTTCTATGTCTCGATGCCCTGGCTGAGCCGTTTCTGGATGTACTTCCCCGTGCCTCTGGCCGGTGTCGCCATGATCATCTTTGAGATCGAGGCGCTGTACAATCACATCAAGAGCTTTTTTGTAAAGGAGGAGAACTAATATGACAGTCCAGACACTGGCAATCGTTGTCCTTCTTGTCAGCTTCTTCGTCATGATCTTCCTGCGCTTCCCCATCGCATACGCCGTTGGCCTGTCCAGCGTGCTCTGCCTGATGGTGCAGGGCCAGGCACTGTCCGATGTCTGCCGCCTGATGGTCAAGGGCATCTCGTCCTTCAGCCTGATGGCCGTCCCCTTCTTCATCACCATGGGCGTCCTCATGGGCAGCGGCGGCATCTCCGAAAAGCTGATCGCTCTGGCTGACGCCTGCGTCGGCTGGATGCGCGGCGGCATGGCAATGGTCAACATCGTTGCTTCCTACTTCTTCGGCGGCATTTCCGGTTCTGCTTCTGCAGATACTGCTTCCATCGGCTCCATCATGATCCCCATGATGGTCGATCAGGGCTACGACGCCGACTTCTCCACCGCTGTCACCATCACCTCCTCCTGCGAGGGCCTGCTGGTCCCCCCGAGCCACAACATGGTCATCTACGCCACCACCGCCGGCGGCATCTCCGTGGGCAGCCTGTTCCTGGCTGGCTACCTGCCCGGCGCTCTGCTGGCCATCGTCCTGATGATCGGCTCCTATATCATCTCTGTGAAAGAGAATTACCCCAAGGGCTCTCCCTTCACCATCAAAGGCTTCATCAAGCAGCTGGGCACCTCCATCTGGGCTCTGGCCGCAGTCGTCATCGTCGTGTTCGGCGTTGTCGGCGGTGTGTTCACCGCTACCGAGTCCGCTGCTATCGCAGTTATCTACTCTCTGCTGGTCTCCGTCTTTGTCTACAAGGGCCTTGACTGGAAGGGCGTCTGGCACGCTCTGGACGAGTGCGTCAACACTCTGTCCATCGTCCTGATCCTGATCGCCACCTCTGCAGTGTTCGGTAACTGCCTGACCATGCTGCACGTGCCTGATCTGGCCGCAAACGCCATCACCAGCGTCACCAGCAACCCCTATATCATCGCACTGCTCATCGACCTCATCATCCTGGTTCTGGGCTGCATCATGGATATGGCTCCCATCATCCTGATCGCTACCCCCATCCTGCTGCCCATCGCCACCTCCATTGGCATCGACCCCATCCAGTTCGGTATCATCATGGTCCTGAACTGCGGCATCGGCCTGCTGACTCCCCCTGTCGGCGCGGTTCTGTTCATCGGCTCTGCCGTGGCAAAGCGCCCCATGGAGAAGGTCGTCAAGGCTACCCTGCCGTTCTATCTGTGCATGTTCATCGCTCTGCTGCTGCTGACCTATGTGCCTGACATCAGCCTCGCTATCCCGAAGCTGCTGGGCGGCTACGTCAGCCCCATCACCAACCCGCTTGGCCCGGTGTTCATCCACTGATAAGCTGATCAGCTCATCCTCCTCCGGATGACAGGATAAACGGAAAGCCCCCGCCTGCAAAGGCGGGGGCTTTCCGGCGTTATAGAAGTGTCTGGAGTGCCGGAGCACTGCATTTCATGAGCTTTTTCAGGGTCAGCTCCTGCTGAGAGATTTGATACAGCAGCCGTGCGGCCAGCTCTTCGGGCGGGGCGGAAAGCCCGGGCCGGAATGCGTGTACTGCCCGGGTGAAGGCGTGGACGCCTCTTCTGTCTCAATCACCACCAGCTGTGTATGCCCCCGCAGCAGGGCGAACAGTCCGACCTGGTATTCCCGGGTGTCCAGCAGAAGCTCCATCTCGTCGGCGGTGAGGACGAGGATGTCTGCGAAGGGGAGAAACTGCAGTACCGTGTCCCGCAGGGTCTTTTCGCTGGGCCAGAGGGTCGGACGGAGAGCGGGAACAAAGCAGACCGGCACCCCGGCGGTGCGGGCGGTGTCCAGCGCGGCAAGATGGGTGTAGCGGCAGGGGCTGTCCACGAGGCAGGCGCTGGAAAAGGCCAGCATTTCAGCATCTGCGGCCCAGTCAGCGCCCAGCTGTTCGGGTGCATAGAGCAGCTCCGAAGAACGGGTGCGGCAGCCTAGCTGTTCGCCGCCGCCGTCGAACAGCAGCGGCGTGGGGGGCGCGGGAGGTGAAGCAGATCCGGCTGATGTCCACACCGGCAGTAGATAAAGCGTCTGCGATGCGGTGTCCGAAAGTATCCTCGCCAAGCTGCGTTAAAAGAGAGGCTCTGCCGCCCTGTGCGGCATAAGCCAGTGCCAGCGCGGCGGCGCTTCCACCCATGCGAGGAGAAAACGTCTCTGCCGATGCCAGCGGCGCGGTGCTGTTCAATTCCAGCCACGCTTCGCCCAGACAGTATAAAGTCTTGCCCGGCATGATGCACCCTCCCTTCTGCCTGTTTTCAAAAACAAACTACAGTATACACCCATCCGGGCGTTTGTGCAAATGGAGAGCTTGACAGCTTCGGTCGGATTGTGATAAACTGACGCAATATGGCAGTATATCTGAAATTTGAATGATAAAAATGTGACATTTGACGAGGAGAACATGAGCCTTACCAAACAGTATTTCAAATACGTCAGCCAGAACATCTTCGGCCTGCTGGGGACGTCCTGCTACATCCTGGCCGATACCTATTTCATCTCGCAGGCGGCAGGCACCAGCGGTGTGGCTCTGCTGAACCTCTGCCTGCCCATCTACAACTTCATCTTCGCCATCGGCTCCATGCTGGGCCTCGGTGCGGCCACCCGCTACGCCATCCTCCGGGCGCAGGGCGACGAGCGGTCAGAGCGCTATTTCTCCAACGCCCTGCTCTGGGCGCTGGTGTTCGCCCTGCCCTTCATGCTGGCGGGTATCTTCTGCCCCGAGGTGCTGCTGCGGTTCATGGGCGGCGATGCGGAGATCGTTGCACTGGGCGTGGGGTACGCCCGCATCTTCCTGCTGTTCACCCCCTTCTTCATGTGCAACTACATCGTCTCGGCTTTTGTCCGCAACGACGGCGACCCCTCGCTGGCCATGGTGGCGACCCTCTGCGGCAGCCTCTTCAACGTGGTGTTCGATTACATCTTCATGTTCCCCATGGGCCTCGGCCTGCCCGGCGCGGCGCTGGCGACGGCAGTCTCGCCGGTGTTGAGCATTGCGATCTGCAGCCGCCACTTCTTCAAAAAGAGCAGCACCGTCCGCCTTGTGCGGCAGCTGCCCTCGCCGAAGCTGCTGGCCCAGAGCTGCCAGCTGGGCGTCTCGGGCTTCGTGGGAGAGATGTCCTCCGGCGTGACCACCACCGTCTTCAACCTGCTGCTCCTGCGTCTGGCGGGCAATGTGGCCGTGGCGGCTTACGGCGTCGTGGCGAACTACGCGCTGGTGGCGACGGCTATCTTCAACGGCGTAGCCAGGGCGCACAGCCGCTGGTCAGCAGGTGCTACGGCAAAAACGATGCCGCCGGTGCCCGCAAGCTCCTGCTGCTGGGCAGCGGAACAGCGCTTGCGCTGGCGGCGGCACTGTATGCAGTTCTGTTCGGGTTCACCGGGCCGATCGTCGCGGTCTTCAACAGTGAGAACTCGGCCCTCATGGCGCAGTATGCCTTCAGCGGGGTGCGCATCTACTTCCTCGGCTATTTCTTCGCGGGCGTTCAATATCGTGGCCGCCGGCTATCTGGGCGCGGTGGATCGCCCCGCAGAGGCTTCTGCGACGTCGCTTTCCCGCGGCATCGTGGCCATCGTGGCCTGCTCTCTGGTGCTGAGCGCCCTCTTCGGGATGAACGGCGTCTGGGCCGCGTTCCCGGCCTCTGAGGCCATCACGGCCTGCCTGACCCTCTTCCTGCTGAAGCGGAAAAAACGAACCGCTTAAATGAACAATTCCTGTTCCAACCGCTGCTGCTCGGGCGAAAGCTCGGGCAGTGCGCTCCGACCGGCCATCGCCCGCCACTGCGTGGGAGATTGGCCGGTCGTTTTTTTTGAAGACGCGGCAGAGGTAGTTGGCCCCCGAGAAACCGCAGAGGCTGGCGATGACGTCCAGCGTGTACTCCCGGTGGAGCAGCAGACGCATGGCGGCTTCTATGCGGACGCTGGTGAGGTACCGCCCCGGCGAGACGCCCAGCGCTGCCGTAAAGGCCCGGACAAGGTGGCTCTTGGAGACGCCCAGCCGCTCGCTCAGCTCTTCCACGCCGTAGAGCCCGGCGTAGTTTTTGCGGATGTCCTCGATGGCGGCGGCCACCAGCGGGGGCAGGGCAGGGGCGGCGCTGTCGGCGTCTGAGAGCTCGCACAGCAGCGCGAAGGCCAGCTGACTGCGCACCCGCTCCGAGGCGTCCCGCTCTTCGGCAAGGCGCCCCATCAGCTCTGCCGCCGCCGGGCAGGTCTCGCCCCGGGCGAGGAAGGGCATCTCGGAAAGCCCCGCAAGGAACTGTTCCGCTGCCTGCCCGGTGAGCTGGACGCAGAGCAGATGGCACTCGTTTTCCGGCGCGAGGGTCAGCGGCCCCCGGCTCAGCACGAGATGGCCCGCTGCGGCATTCTGGGGCGGCAGCAACAGGGCAGAACCTGCCGGCATCAGTTCGGGATCGGACAGTGAGACGACACATTTTCCGCTGGAAACGAGGCAGACCCAGAGCCCTTCGCCCCGCAGGGTGAGGGGCTCTTCCGGCTGGGCATCCTCCACGATGCCGAGGGCGGCAGTCGTGCTGGGAGAGTAAATCAATATCTGACACCTCAAATCAATAAAATGCTATTTTATAACACAAAATAATCTGCTATTATAATAGCAATGAAACGGCTCATCGTCAAGCTGAGCCTTTGAGTGCAACAACATCAATGGAGGAAAAAGCTTTATGGCTTCTATCAGCTGCCAGCATATCTACAAGATCTACCCCGGTGCTACGGCTCCTTCCGTCACCGATTTCAACCTGGAGATCCAGGACAAGGAATTCATCATCTTCGTCGGCCCCTCTGGCTGCGGTAAGTCCACCACTCTGCGCATGATCGCCGGTCTGGAGGAGATCTCCAAGGGCGAGATGTACATCGGCGGCCGCCTCATCAACGACGTTCCCCCGAAGGACCGCGACATCGCCATGGTCTTCCAGAGCTACGCTCTGTACCCCCACATGACCGTCTACAAGAACATCGCTTTCGGTCTGGAACTGCGCAAGACCCCGAAGGACGAGATCGACCGCCGCGTCCACGAGGCTGCTAAGATCCTGGAGATCGAGCACCTGCTGGACCGCAAGCCCAAGGCTCTGTCCGGTGGTCAGCGCCAGCGTGTCGCTCTGGGCCGTGCAATGGTCCGTAACCCGGCAGTCTTCCTGCTGGACGAGCCTCTGTCCAACCTGGACGCTAAGCTGCGTACCTCCATGCGCACCGAGATCATCAAGCTGCACAAGAAGCTGGCTACCACCTTCATCTACGTTACCCACGACCAGACCGAGGCTATGACCATGGGCGACCGTATCGTTGTCATGAAGGACGGCATCATCCAGCAGGTCGATACCCCGCAGAACCTGTACGATATGCCCTGCAACATGTTCGTCGCAGGCTTCATCGGCAGCCCCCAGATGAACTTCCTGGACGGCACCATCGTCAAGAAGGGCGACCAGTACAGCGTCGATCTGGGCGGCGACCTCATCCCCCTGCCCAAGGAGAAGACCGCTGACGGCAAGCTGGATTCCTACGTCGGCAAGAAGGTCAAGATGGGCATCCGTCCCGAGGACATCGACGACGAGCCCGAGTTCATGGCAAAGCACACCGACTGCCAGCTGGATGCTCAGGTCGATGTCTCTGAGATGATGGGCGCTGAGATCTACCTGTACCTGGAGTACAAGGGCAACAAGATGACCGCCCGCGTCGCTCCCACCTCCAAGGCCCGCAACGGAGACACCGTCCGCGTTGCCTTCGATCCCCACAAGGTCCACCTGTTCGACGTCGAGACCGAGCAGACCATCCTGAACTGAATAAGATAGTCTACGATCATTTTTGATCCTCCTATCATAAGAAAAGCCGTCGGGCCGCAAGGCCCGGCGGCTTTTCCTGTGCCGGAAAAAAGACATCATAAAAACCCATGCTGCGGCAAAGCAAAACGCAGCATGGGTACGGAAATGGCTTATGAAGTCAGGGGACGCTTCGATCAGCGGGCCTTGACGTACTTGTGCAGGGTAGCGCGGACAGCGCCGGGGCCTGCGAACAGCTCCTTGGCCATGGACTCGATCTTCTCGCCCAGACCGACGGCGTACAGGTCCACGCCGAAGACATCGGTGCGGCTGTACAGAGCCTTCAGGCAGGAGAAGTCCTGCTCACCAGCTTCCACCTTCAGGGGAGCCACGATGGCCTGCAGCTCAGCCAGCAGCGGGTCAGTGGAGATCTCGAAGGGCTGGCAGTTGTCGTCCAGACCGGTCAGGTAGCGGGCATAGCCTGCCAGCACCAGCGGGATCAGCACGAGGTTGGACTTGTCCAGACCGCGCGCCTCGTAAGCCTTGATGGTCTCGCCGAAGCGGATCGCCAGCTTCTGGGAGGTATCGGTGGCGATCCGCTGGGGAGCGTCGGGCATGAAGGGGTTGGGCAGACGGCGGTTGATGACAGCGCCGATGAACTCGTAGGGGTTCAGAACGCCGGGGTCAACGACGACGGGCATCGCCTCGATGTAGCCGATCTTCTGGATGAAGCTGCGCAGGTCCTCATCGGCCATCTCAGCGGAGATGAGGGTGTAGCCCAGCATGCAGCCGTAGATGGACATGGCAGTGTGCAGGGGGTTGAGGCAGGTGCAGACCTTCATCTTCTCGATCTTATCGACGGTCTCGCGGTCGCAGTAGAGGACACCGCCCAGCTCCAGCGGAGGACGGCCATTGGTGTAGTGGTCCTCGATGCAGAGGTACTGGGTCTCCTCGGCGTTGACGAAGGGAGCGGTGAAAGTGTGCTTCTCGGTGACGATGGTGTAGTTGTCCTCAAAACCGTCGTCGGCCAGCATCTGCTGGACCTTGGCATCCGGGCGGGGAGTGATCTTATCGATCATGCTCCAGGGGAAGGTGATCTTGGTCTCGTCCTTGACGTAGGCCAGGAACTCGGCGGGGACCAGACCCTGCTCGACCCACTTGGAAGCGTAGGCAAAGACTGCGGCCTTGACCTTATCGCCGTTGTGAGAGCAGTTGTCCATGCTCTGGACGGTCAGGGGCAGAGCACCGGCCTTGAAGCGCTCGTAGAGCAGAGCAGTGACCTTGCCCATGGCCAGAACAGGGGTCAGGCCGCGCTCGAGGTCAGCAGGGGCGACGCCGTAGCCCTTCTCGGTGATGGTGAAGGAGATCATCTGCAGGCTGGGTGCCTGGAAGATCTCGACCAGACGTGCCCAGTCAGCGCCGAAGGAGTAGTCAGCCTTCAGGCTCTCGGTGACGGAGGCGATGACCTTCTTCTCGATGTCGCCGGTGGACTTCAGGCAGACCAGCAGGCTCAGGTTGTCGTAGGGCCGATAAGCCTTGTCGATGATCTCGTAGTCGAAGCTCTCGGCCACGATGACGCCGCGGTCATACTTGCCGCTGTTCAGGGCGTCGTTCAGGATAGCAGCCGGGAATGCGCGGAAGATGTTGCCGGCGCCGAAGTGGACCCAGGTGGGTTCTGCGTGGGTCTTGGCCTTGACGGCCTCGACGTCGAACTTGGGCAGCTCGTAGCCCTTTTCTGCCCACTCGGCGGACAGATTGCCGTTCTTAATATCAGTCAGCTTCATGATAGATCAGCCCTTCTTCTTCTCTTCGTCCAGACGGTCCAGCAGGTCCCAGACGCCCAGCATATACTGGATGCCCAGCGCACGGTCATACTTGCCGTAGCCGGGGCGGCAGCTGCCGGGGCCTTCCTCCCACAGCTGACGGCCATGGTCGGGGCGGATGTAGCCCTCGAAGCCGCAGTCATGGTAGGCGCGCAGGATCTCGATGATGCCGGTCTCGCCGCAGCAGTCGCGGTGGGCAGCCTCGGAAAAGTCGCCGTTGGGGAAGTGATGGATGTTGCGGATGTGTGCGAATGCGATGCGGTCGCAGTGCTTGCGGACGATCTCAGCCACATTGTTGTTGGGGTTGGCGTTCAGGCTGCCGGAGCAGAGGGTCAGGCAGTTGTACTCGTCGTCCACCATGCTCAGGAAGCGGTCGATGCTCTCAGCATCCACCAGCAGGCGGGGCAGGCCGAAGATGTCCCAAGGGGGGTCGTCCATGTGGATGGCCATCTTGATGTCGCACTCGCGGCAGGTGGGCATCAGGGCTTCGAGGAAGTACTTCAGGTTCTCCCAGAGCTTTTCCTTGGTGACAGGGGCGTAGGCCTTGAACAGCTCGTCCAGCTTTGCCATCCGCTCCGGCTCCCAGCCGGGGAAGGTCATGTTGTACTTCTCGGTGAAGGACATGATGTACTCGGCCATGGACTTGTAGTCGCCCTTGATCTTGTCCTTCTCGTAGAACAGTGCGGTGGAGCCGTCGCCGACGGGGTGGAACAGGTCGGTGCGGGTCCAGTCGAAGATGGGCATGAAGTTGTAGCAGATGACCTTGACACCGAACTTGGACAGGTTGCGGATGCACTGCTTGTAGTTCTCGATGTACTGATCGCGGGTGGGCAGGCCGATCTTGATGTCGTCGTGGACGTTGACAGACTCGACAACGTCCATGTCGAAGCCGTAAGCGTGGATCTGGTCTGCGACCTTCTGGATCTCGTCGATCTCCCAGATCTCGCCGGGCATCTTGTTGTGCAGCGCCCAGACGATGCTGGTCACGCCGGGGATCTGCTTGATGTCGCTGAGGGTGACGGGGTCGTTGCCCTCGCCATACCAGCGCCAACCCATTTTCATAGGCATAGTGGATGTCCTCCGTTCATATTGCTTTGCGTTTATGCGCGGCAGGAGTGCCTCGCTCTCTCACTTATATTCTAATATATCAGTTGCGAATTGGCAATAGTCGATTTGCTGAGTTTTGATGTTTTTTCTTGTATACTTTAGACAAATTGACATGGAAATGACGAAAAAGAGCGCCAGCTCCGGCAAAGCCGGGGCTGGCACTCCTGTCGCAGAGTCTAAGTTAGAGCTTCACGTTGAAAGCAGCCATGCCGGGGTAGACGGCGCTGCCGCCCAGCTGTTCCTCGATGCGCAGCAGCTGATTGTACTTTGCCACACGCTCGGTGCGGCTGGGAGCGCCGGTCTTGATCTGGCAGGTGTTCAGAGCCACGGCCAGGTCGGCGATGGTGGTGTCCTCAGTCTCGCCGGAGCGGTGAGAGCTGATGGCGGTATAGCCGGCCTTGTGAGCCATCTTGATGGCTTCCAGAGTCTCAGATACGGAGCCAATCTGGTTCAGCTTGATGAGGATGGCGTTGCCGGCACCCAGCTGGATGCCCTTGGCCAGACGCTCGGTGTTGGTGACGAACAGGTCGTCGCCAACCAGCTGGACCTTGCCGCCCAGCTCGCGGGTCATCTCCTGCCAGCCTTCCCAGTCCTCTTCATCCAGACCGTCCTCGATGGAGATGATGGGGTACTTCTCCACCAGCTTCTTCCAGTGTGCGATGAGCTCGCTGGAGGTGAACTCGGTGCCGGCCTTGGGCAGCTTGTAGAAGCCCTTGCCCTTGGGGCTCTTCCACTCGGAGGAAGCAGCGTCCATGGCCAGCATGAAGTCCCTGCCGGGAAGATAACCGGCCTTCTCGATGGCGGCCAGAATGGTCTCAATGGTCTCCTCGTCGCTGGACAGGTTGGGAGCGAAGCCGCCCTCGTCGCCCACGGAGGTAGCCAGACCCTTTGCCTTCAGGATGGAAGCCAGAGCGTGGAAGACCTCAGCGCACCAGCGCAGGCCCTCCTTAAAGGAAGGTGCGCCCACGGGCATGATCATGAACTCCTGGGTGTCCACGGTGTTGGTGGCGTGTGCGCCGCCGTTCAGAATGTTCATCATGGGGACGGGCAGGCGGTTGCCGTTCACGCCGCCGAGGAAGCGGTAGAGGGGCATGTCCAGCGAAGTGGCAGCAGCACGGCAGGCAGCGATGGAAACGGCCAGAATGGCGTTTGCGCCCAGCTTGGACTTGTCCTTGGTGCCGTCAGCGTCGATCATAGCCTTGTCGATGGCGTAGATGTCGGAAGCATCCATGCCGATGACGGCATCAGCGATGACGGTGTTGATGTTCTCCACAGCCTTGGTGACGCCCTTGCCCAGATAGCGGCCCTTGTCGCCGTCGCGCAGCTCCAGGGCTTCAAACTCGCCGGTGGATGCGCCGGACGGTGCGCAGCCCCGGGCCACGGTGCCGTCGGCGAGGGTGATCTCAGCCTCAACAGTGGGGTTGCCGCGGGAGTCCAGGATCTCACGGCCCTGAATGTCTACGATCTCAAGATAGTTCATGATTTGTACCTCCATATATAATAGGAATGGATGCGCTCTTCTCATTTGGATAGTATACACTAACTAACCGATATTATCCTACCATGATTCGGCCCGGGATGCAAGAGGATACATGGATGTTAGCAAGAGCAAACTTCAGGAGAGGAAAGTTGTGTCATCTTTTTGTTACTCATGAATCGATTTCATGTTCTGTTTTTCTCAGGTGAACAATTTGAAAAAGTAACCAAAAATCGACGCTTGGTTTTGTTAAAAATAGCAAGTTTTGCCTGAAACCCCTCCAAAACTATGGACGATTTGTGAATTGCGGACTTGCACCGAAGTGCTTATAATAAGACTCAAGGAAGCAGAGCTGCTTTGAGGGAAGAGAGAGCTGCTTCCTTAACAGCTTTTCGGGACACTGGCTCATGGGCCGTGCGCGAGGGCTGCAAATAACACGAATGCTTCCAAATAGCAGGAGGATATAGACTTATGAAAAACATGATCTCTCGTCGTAACTTTCTGGCTGCTGCCGGTGTCGTGGCTGCTGCCGGTGTTCTGACTGCCTGCGGCGGCTCTTCCGGCACCGCAGCTTCCGCTGCCGGTTCTACCGCAGCTGCAGCTTCCGGCGACACCATCAAGGTCGGCGTTATGGGTCCCCTGAGCGGCAACGTCTCCGTTTACGGTCAGGCTGTTGTCAACGGTGCTGCCCTGTACCTGAAGCAGGTCAACGCCAACGGCGGCATCAACGGCAAGCAGATCGAGATCCTCACCGAGGACGAGCAGGGCGACGCTACGCAGGCTGTCAACTGCTTCACCAAGATGGTGGACGAGGGCATGACCGCTCTGATCGGCGACGTTACCACCACCCCGACTCTGGCAGTCGTTGCTGAGAGCGCAGACTACAATATGCCCATGGTCACCGCTTCCGCTACCGCTGAGGCTGTCACCTACGATGCCGAGACCGACACCGTGAACGCAAACGTCTTCCGCGCCACCTTCACCGACCCGTTCCAGGGCATCAAGATGGCTGACTACGCATACAAGAAGCTGGGCTACACCAAGGCAGCCGTCATCTTCAAGAAGGGCGCTGACTACAACGAGGGTCTGGCAGAGAACTTCGTCAACGAGTTCGAGTCTCTGGGCGGCACCATCGTCGATCAGGAGAGCTACTCTGAGGGCGACGTGGACTTCAAGACTCAGCTGACCACCATCCTCGGCAAGGATCCCGAGACCGTCTTCTGCCCCAACTACTACGAGGAAGTGGGCCAGATCCTGTCTCAGGCTGAGAGCGTCGGCCTGACCGTTCCGTTCCTGGGCGGCGACGGCTGGGATGGTCTGGAAGGCTACGCCTCCAACGATCAGCTGAAGGACACTTACTTCTGCGCGAACTACGCAAAGGGCTCCAACGCCGAGTTTGAGGATGCCTACAAGGCAGAGTACGGTCAGGAGTACCCCAACGGCTTCTCTCCTCTGGGCTACGATGCAGCAAAGACCATCGTCTACGGCCTGCAGGCTGCTGAGGATGCCGGTCTCGAGGCTGGCACCGACGATTACAAGCAGGCTGTCATCGATGCCATTGCCTCCGGCACCATCGACGGCATCACCGGCACCTTCACCTTCGACGAGCATCACGACCCCGTCAAGCAGACTGCTATCCTGACCTATGTGGACGGCAAGCCGGTGCTGAAGGAAATGTTCTGATCCCAGCTTTCTTCCATCGACCGGTGATGGAAGCGCCGCTGAGATCCGAATGATCGTAAATTGACCCGACTGCGGAGAACGCCGGAACAGTATTGCCCCGGTGCTCTCCGCCTTTTTGGTAAAAAAGTGTATCCCCACATAAGGCGTGCAACAGCGCCGGAAAGAAAGGAAGTATCCATCCATGACAGTGTTTTTCAGCCAGCTGATCAATGGTCTGTCCCTTGGCAGCATCTATGCACTGATCGCACTGGGCTACAGCATGGTGTACGGCATCATCCTGCTGCTGAACTTTGCCCACGGCGACGTCATCATGGTGGGCGCGTACATGTCCTGGTTCGTTATGAACCAGCTGGGCCTCGGCCCGGTCACGGCGGTCTGTGCCACCATCCTCACCTGTACGCTGCTGGGCGTGGTCATCGAAAAGATCGCCTACACCCCGCTGCGCAGCGCACCCCGTATCTCTCTGCTCATCACGGCCATCGGCGTGTCGTTTTTCCTCGAGTACACGGCTGAGCTGGTCATGGGCTCGGGCGCAAAGGTCATCCCGTCTTACTACGACAACAAGACCTTCTATCTGGGCAAGGCGCCTCTGGGCCTGACCTCCATCATCACGCTGGTGGTCACTGTGCTGTCCATGCTGGTGCTGACCTTCCTCGTCCAGAAGACCAAGCTTGGCAAGGCCATGCGCGCGGTCTCTGAGGATATGGACGCTGCCCGCCTGATGGGCATCAACGTCAACAGCACCATCTCCTTTACCTTCGCGGTCGGCTCTGCACTGGCCGGCATCGGCTCGGTGCTGTACTGCTGCTCCTACCCGCAGGCTACCCCCACCATGGGCTCCATGCTGGGCCTGAAAGCCTTCGTCGCCGCCGTTCTGGGCGGCATCGGCTCCATCCCGGGCGCAATGGTCGGCGGCATCGTCATCGGCCTGTGCGAGTGCTTCGTTTCCGCCATCGGCCTGTCTGCCTGGAAGGACGCTGTCACGTTCGCCATCCTCATCATCGTGCTGCTGTTCAAGCCCACGGGCTTCCTCGGCCGCAAGGTGCAGGAAAAGGTGTAAGGAGGGCATGAAGATGAACAAGAATCGCAAAACGCTCAAAATGCCCGTGCGCTACCTCATGAACGCCGTGCTGGTGGTGCTGCTGTTCCTGGCCCTTTCCTACATGACCGGCAACATGCTCTCCACTTACCAGAACAAGGTGCTCATGACCGTGGGCATCAACATCATCCTGGCCGTGTCCCTGAACGTGGCCACCGGCTATCTGGGCCAGCTGCCGCTGGGCCACGCCGGTTTCATGGCTGTGGGTGCTTACACCTGCGCCCTCTTCACCAAGTACAGCCCTCTGCCCGATGGTGTTTCCTTTGCCATCGGCCTTGCACTGGGCGCTGTGATGGCCGGCCTGTTTGGCGTCCTCATCGGCGTCCCGGCCCTCCGTCTGACCGGTGACTATCTGGCCATCCTGACCCTGGGCTTCGGCGAGATCATCCGCATCACCCTGAACAACATCGACGATGTGCTGGGCTACAGCCTGTTCTACGGCTCCAAGGGCCTCAAGAACATCCCCAAGTACTCCAACTTCGCCAATGTCTTCCTCTGTGTGGTCATCACCTGCTTCCTCATCCATGCCATGATGAAGAGCCGCCATGGCCGCGCCGTCCTCGCCATCCGCGACAACGAGATCGCTGCCGAGAGCTGCGGCATCCAGACTACTTATTATAAGGTCATGGCCTCGCTTTCTCCGCTGCCTTTGCCGGTCTGGCCGGTGGTCTGTACGCCTGCTACATCGGCGTTCTGAACCCCTCCACCTTCGGCTTCATGAAGTCCATCGAGATCCTGGTCATGGTGGTTCTGGGCGGCATGGGCTCCATGCTGGGCTCCATCCTCTCCGCTACCGTCCTGACCATCCTGCCCGAGGCCACCCGCAGCTTCGACAGCTACCGCATGGTCATCTACTCGCTGGTGCTCATCCTCATGATGATCTTCCGTCCGGGCGGACTGCTGGGCAGCTACGATTTCTCCATGAGCCGCATCGTGGAAAAGGTCATGAACGGCGAGCTGTTCCACAAGAAGAATGCTGACAAGGAGGGCGCAGACCATGAATGAGTTCCAGACCAAGTTACACAGCGTCCCTTCCGGCGGCTTCCTGACCGACCGCGACAAGGATAAAAAGCCCATCCTCGACGTCCGTGAACTGGGCATCGACTTCGGCGGCCTGACCGCCGTGGACGGCTTCAACCTGATGATCGGCCGCAACGAGATCACCGGCCTCATCGGCCCCAACGGCGCCGGTAAGACCACCGTCTTCAACCTGCTGACCAACGTCTACCAGCCCACCCGCGGCTCCATCCTCATCGATGGGATGCCCACCGCCGGCAAAAAGACCTATCAGGTCAACCGGATGGGCGTGGCCCGTACGTTCCAGAATATCCGCCTGTTCAAGGACCTGTCCGTCATCGACAACATCAAGGTGGGTCTCCACGAGTCCATGAAGTACAATCTGGGCTCCTCTCTCATCCGCCTGCCCAACTATTGGAAGGAAGAGAAGCGCTGCACCGAACGTGCCTTCGAGCTGCTGGACATCTTCCACATGGCCGACCTCGCCGATGCACAGGCCGGCAGCCTGCCCTACGGCGCACAGCGCCGTCTGGAGATCATGCGCGCGCTGGCTACCAGCCCGAAGCTGCTGCTTCTGGACGAGCCGGCCGCCGGCATGAACCCCTCCGAGACCGCAGAGCTGACGGAGACCATCCGCCGCATCCGCGACGAGTTCAACATTGCTGTCCTCCTCATCGAGCATGATATGAGCCTTGTCATGGGCATCTGCGAGGGCATCGCCGTGCTGAACTTTGGCCGCATCATCGCCAAGGGTACGCCGGACGAGATCCGCAACAATCCCCAGGTCATCGAAGCCTACCTGGGCAAGAAGGAGGGCTGAACGATGGCACAGACTTTGCTGAAAGTTGATAACATCAACGTCTTTTATGGCAACATCCACGCAGTCAAGGATGTCTCCTTCGAGGTGAACGAGGGCGAGATCGTCACCCTCATCGGTGCCAACGGTGCCGGTAAGTCCACCACCCTGAAGACCATCTCCGGCCTGCTCCACCCGAAGACCGGCGACGTCCTCTACAAGGGCAAGAGCATCAAGGGCATCCGCGCTCATAAAATCGTCGAGGCCGGTCTGGCACAGGTGCCGGAAGGCCGTCATGTCTTCCTGCACATGACCGTGGAAGAGAATCTGGACATGGGCGCTTATACCCAGCCGGCTTCCACCATCGCTCCCAACAAGGAGAAGGTCTTTGAGCTCTTCCCCCGCCTGAAGGAGCGCCGCAAGCAGCTGGCCGGCACCATGTCCGGCGGCGAGCAGCAGATGCTGGCCATGGGCCGTGCTCTGATGAGCAACGCCTCCATGCTGATGCTGGACGAGCCCTCCATGGGTCTGTCGCCCCTGCTGGTGCAGGAGATCTTCGACATCATCCAGGACATCCACAAAGAGGGCATGACCATCCTGCTGGTCGAGCAGAATGCACAGATGGCCCTTTCCGTGGCAGACCGCGCCTACGTCCTTGAGACGGGCCGCGTGGTCATGGATGGCACCGGTGCTGAGCTGCTGACCAACGAGCGTGTCCGCAGCGCATATCTGGGCGGTTAAATTACAAAAAGTAAAAGAGGCGTGACCACAGGGTCACGCCTCTTTTGTTGTGGAAAATCATTGGATGATGGATTTGTAGTAGTTCCCGAAATCGGCAAGGGCATCAATGATGGGAAGCATCTCTCTGCCGAGGCTGGTCAGGCCATACTCCACGCGAGGGGGCGTTTCGTGATAGTCGTGTCGGTAGGCGAGCCCGTCGTCGATCATCTGCCGTAAGCTGTCCGTCAAAACTTTCTGAGAGATTCCCTCCAGATCTCTTTGCAGTTCGTTGAACCGCCATGGGCGGGTCTTGAGATTGCGCAGGATCAGCAGCTTCCACTTGCCGCCGATGAGGGAGACTGCAGTGGCCACGGGGCAGGCGGGCAGTTCTTCTTTTGTTTTCATGGCATCACACCTCCGAGAACATCATAACATATTCTTTTTAATATGTACAGTTATAAAAAGGTGCGTACTTGTTTTAGAGTGTGCTCCGGCTTAAACTATACACAGGCGAGCGAGAGCGCCAATATCCTTTGGAGGTAAAAGAGATGGAAAACTATACGAAAACGAATATCGGCAGCGAGGCAAGAGTGGAACTTCACGAAAAATTGGGCCTGACGGGTGCGGAGGTCAGCATCAACCAGCTCCCGGCGGGCGCAGGGGTGCCTTTTGTGCACGCCCACAGGAACAATGAAGAGATCTACGGTATTATTGCAGGGAAGGGCAAAGCCGTTATCGATGGGAAGGAGATCGCTCTGACCGCTGGCGACTGGCTGAAAGTTGCTCCGGCAGCAAAGCGTCAGTTCTCTGCTGCCGCAGATGAGGGCATTACCTATATTTGCATTCAGGTGAAGGAACACTCTCTGGGCGGCTTTACCGCTGAGGATGCCGTTATCTTCTGATAGAAAGAGCCGGAAACGTAAAAACCCCCTGTACATTTTGATATGAACCCCAAAAGTTAGACAAAAAAACGAATTAAGCGGCCCCAACGGTCTGAATTCTGTATTGCACAGGACTCAGGCCGTTTAGTTTTAATTTAATTCGGCGGTTGTTGTG
>ENA-OQAY01000050-OQAY01000050.1-human-gut-metagenome-genome-assembly--contig:-NODE-50-length-26309-cov-0.899397_pt1 | contig 26309 bp, 34 predicted proteins | sample MGYA00242740_ERZ504537 | MGnify/ENA primary metagenome ERZ504537 (study PRJEB26092, sample SAMD00036272) | human gut metagenome | host: Homo sapiens | study: EMG produced TPA metagenomics assembly of... | reverse complement strand
TACTTTATCTGTATTGATTAATTTAACAATTTTTCCATTTGTTTTATCTAATTGGAAGCTACTCATATCATCAGTATCTTTATTTACGACTAAAAGATATTGTTCATCTTCACTTAAGATAAAATCTCTAGGGTGCATACCACCACTGTTTATTTGTTGAATGATTTTAGGTTCATTTTCAAGGCTGATAACAGTGAGTAAATCTGCTCCACGAGTGGAGATATATATGAAACGATTATCTTTTGTGATACGAATAGCAGCACTAGAAGTGTTATCAAGTTTATCTTTAGGTAGTAGATTTAATTTTGTATTCAAAGTAAATTCTAGATTATCTACGCTAAAATCAAAAAATTCACTGCTTAATTCACTTACTAAATAAAAATGAGAATAATCATGATTAAATACACCATGACGAGGGCCTGTTTTTGCAGGGAATGTTAAAGTTTTTACTAAATCATAATCATTATTTATATCAAAAATACGTACTTGGTCAAGTAGTAAACAAGGAACTATAAGATAGTTTTTATATAATACTACTTGATGGCAACCAGCTTTGTTTTGAATAGATATTTGTTTGATTAATTTTAATTTGTTGTTGACTATTTGATAAACCATAACTACACCATCATGGTAATTTGCAGTGTAAATGAAATCATCATGATGTTTTACAAAACATGGAGAACTGTTTTCTAAAAGTATTTCATCTAGTATAGTTTTGGTAGAAATATCAACTAGAGCAATACCACTTTTATTGTTTTTGCTAGTAGTGATGATAAGAATATTTTCATATCTGTCAACACATTTTGCATCGTCAATACTCAAAAAGGATTGGATATCAGAAATTTTGCCAGAATTTTCTTCATAAGAGAATTGATATATTCCTTTTGTTGATGCAGTATTGTAAGTACCAATATAACCAGTTAGCATAAAATAAACACTTCCTTAATTTTATATTTAAATACTTAGAATAAATTGTATTTAATTGGCACAAGCCATTAATATACTGATTATATAGTATAAATTATAAATAAACAAGTAAGAGTCATATCTTTGGTATAAAAATTTTTATATAAACGATATGTTAAATTTTATTAAATCAAAAAAATATATAAGAAAAATTAATAATAGATGTACTTGTATTTGAAAAAAAATAAACTATACTAAATTTAAATCAGTGATATATATTTATATCTTAAGTATATATTTATTGATATAAAAAAATAAGGAGTGTTTTTTTTGTGGAACAGATTAAACGTTACAAAGCAGTAATCACAGGCAATGTACAAGGCGTAGGTCTTCGTGTTTTTGTTGTGGACAATGCAAGTAAACTTGGTATTACTGGCTGGGTAAAAAATATGGCAGATGGAACTGTAGAAATGGAAGCACAAGGCAATCCAGATAAATTAGATCAGTTATTTGCTACTATAAAAAAAGGTAACTTTATTATTAAAGTTGATAATATTGATTGCACAGAAATTGACTGTGTTGAAGAAACATCATTTATCATTAAATACTAATGATAAATGATATGAAAATTAAAGATGCGTTATATAAGGAATTATGAGAGAGCAATGTCGATAAACTTTGGGATGGAGATTATCGACATTTTTTTATTTTCCAAGAATAAGATTTATACATAAAAATTTTAGTGAATTTGATAATATATTGATAGATAAAAATGAGCTTTGAAAATTAAAATGATACATAAAATTTATAATAAATCATGAGAAATCGTTGTCAGTATTGACGTATTAATAGGATTTTCGTTATAATTGATATGTAAAATATAGATGTTAGAACTTGCTTAAGGATAGTGATTTTTATGAAAATAAATAAAGTATTAGTTATACATGGACCAAATTTAAATTTACTTGGCACTCGTGAGCCAGAAATTTATGGTAGTATGACTATGCAAGATATTAATGAAGATTTAGCAAAACAGGCTAAGGAACATAATATCGAAATAGATTTTTTTCAAAGTAATCATGAAGGAGCTATTATTGATACTTTACATAATGCTCGTGGTCAATATGGCTATATTATTTTAAATGCTGGTGCATTTACACATTATAGTATTGCTATACGTGATGCTTTAGCTGCTATTGATATACCTGTAATAGAAGTACATCTATCTAATATCCACAAAAGAGAAGAATTTAGACATCATTCTGTAATTGCACCTGTAGTTGAAGGGCAGATTTGCGGTTTTGGTTTAGAAAGTTATAAATCTGCGTTATTTATTGCTATTAGTAGACTACAAAAAGAGGATTAAATTATGTGTCAAAATAATCGTATAGAAAAACTTAGAAAAGTATTGCAGGCAAATTATTGTGATGCAATGCTTATAAGTAAAGAAGAAAATTTACATTATTTTAGTGGTTTTACAGGTGATGATACATTTTTAGTAATCACTTTAGATAATTGTTTTTTGATTACTGATTCACGTTATACAAAACAAGCTAGTGAACAGACTTCATTTACTATTATTGAACAAAAAACTGGTTTACTTAGCAAAACTGTAGAACTTATAAAGAAATTAAATATTAATAGTTTAGCATTTGAAGGCAATGCTTTGATTTTTAATCAATATAATTATTTAGCTAAAAATTTAATTGATATTGAAGTTGATTTTTCTACATCTTTAGATTTAACTGAACTTCGCATTATAAAAGATGAAAATGAGATAGAATTGATAAAAAAAGCTATTAATATCAGTGATGAAGCATATTCGCATATATTGAAATTTGTAAAAGCAGGTATGAGCGAACAGGAAATAGCGACTGAATTAGAATATTTTATGCGCAAATTAGGCAGTGAACGACCTGCATTTACTACTATAGTGGCTTCTGGTGTTAGAGGGGCATTACCTCATGGAGTTGCTACAGATAAGTTGATAAATAATGGTGAATTTGTTACAATAGACTTTGGTGCTGTTTACAAGGGATATCATTCAGATATTACGCGTACTTTTTGTGTAGGAAAAGCAAGTGATAGACAAAAAGAGATTTATGATATTGTTTTGCAAGCACAATTATTAGGGCTAAAAGAAATTGCACCTAATAAAAGTGGCAGGGAAGTTGATTTTCCTGTAAGAGAATATATAAAAAATGCAGGTTATGGTGATTTCTTTGGGCATGGCTTAGGGCATGGTGTTGGTCTTGAAATTCATGAGTTACCTCGTTTATCGCCACTTAGTCCAACAGATAAGCTTAAAGAAAATATGATAGTTACTAATGAGCCGGGGATTTATGTGCCTGACTTTGGCGGTGTTCGTATTGAAGACACTGTTTTAGTTACTGCAAATGGATGCCAAGCACTTACACAAAGTGATAAACGGCTTGTTGAAATAATGTGACCGCAATAATTGAGAGTCGGGTATTTCACATTATATAAATAAAATTAGATAATATATTTTGGAGGAATGTTTTATGATTTCCAGCAGTGATTTCCGTACAGGTCTTACACTTGAAATTGATAACGGTGTATGGCAGATTGTTGATTTCCAACATGTAAAACCAGGTAAAGGTGCAGCTTTCGTTCGTACAAAAATTAAAAACGTACAGACTGGTGCAGTTGTAGAACGTACTTTTAACCCTAATGAAAAATTACCAGCAGCTCATGTAGAAACTAGAGCTATGCAGTATTTATATGAAGCAGATGGTATGTACACTTTCATGGATAATGAAACTTATGATCAGATTGAACTTACAAAAGATCAATTAGGTAGTGCATTAAACTTCTTAAAAGAAAACATGGATATTAGCTTACAGTCTTTCAAAGGCAATATCATTGGTATTACTTTACCAAACTCTGTAAATCTTGAAGTTGTTGAATGTGAACCAAGCGTTAAAGGTGATACTGCAACTGGTGCTACTAAAATGGCAAAAGTTGAAACTGGTTATGAAGTTCGTGTACCACTTTTCGTTAACGAAGGCGACGTATTAAGAATTGATACTCGTACTGGTAACTATATCGAACGTGCTTAATTAAATTAAAAAATAGGAATTGCATCTTTCTAATTTTAGAAAGGTGCAATTTTTATATTTTATTTTGATTTATAATTTTAAAATACTAGTTATTTTTTAATAACTTCTTAATGAAGCTGTTAGTTGTATATTTATGAATTTTTTGTTATAATTGATTTAATAATAAAAACTAAAACAATATAGACTGCTTTAGTTTCAAAGGAGGATTTAACATGGACGAAAAAAAAGGAATCAATAATGCATTAGGTACTATCCGCATTGCAGACGAAGTAGTAAGTATTATAGCAGGTCTTGCTGCTACAGAAGTTGAAGGCGTAGCAGGTATGAGTGGTGGTATCGCTGGTGGTATCGCAGAAATTTTAGGTCGTAAAAATTTCTCTAAAGGTGTAAAAGTTGAAGTTGGCGAAAAAGAAGCAGCTATTGATCTTTATATCATCGTAAAATAACGGCGTACGTATTCCAGATATCGCATTAAATGTACAAGAAGCTGTAAAAGCAGCTATTGAAAATATGACAGGTCTTAGCACTGTTGAAGTTAATGTACATGTTCAAGGCGTTGGTTTCCCAGAAGATGTAAAAACTGAAGAAGTACGCGTTCGCTAAGTATAAGAAAGAGGAGTAGTATGAGCGTTATAAATCGTATCATCCTGTTCTTTTACGCTTTGGCATTTGGTGCAGTTTCTATTTTGACTATGGTATTATTCGCTAGATTTATTCCCGATGCTCAAATTTGGAATGAGTTTTTGTATTTATGTAGTCGCATGGAAACTGTAGTGGTTGCAGTAGTCATTTTTATTTGTAGTCTATATTTATTAATACAGAGTTTATCTACACATAGTAATGATGTATCAACAAATGAGGCTGTAATTGTGCAAGGGAAAATGGGAGAGGTTAATATCTCCTTAACAGCACTAAAAGATATGGCTGATAAGATTGCCCGTTCTATTACAGGGGTCCGTGATGTTAAAGTAAGATTGAAAATGACTAAGGCACCAACCAAAGATAAAACTTTAATACCTAATTTCAAGCTAAAATTAATTGTTGGTGAAGAAAGCAATATTGTATTAATTAGTGATGAAATAAAACAACAACTCGATATATATTTAAATAAATATATCGGTATTGAAAAGGCTAAAATTGATATCAATGTAGAAAGCATATCTAATAATTCTACTAACAACAAAAAGCGCGTTGTATGAAGTTTTAGCTGAGGTGCACAATGAAAGAATATATTTTAAATTTTATCAAATATCAATTACATGAACATTGTGGTAGAACTATTGGTGTTATTTTAGGATTTATAATTTCTTTAGCTATACTTATATTTGGTTTATTCACTACTTTATTTGTAATAGTTTGTATGGGAATAGGTCTTTATGTAGGTAATTTAATAGATAAAGATGATGAGTTTTCAGATAATATCTTATATAAAATCCAAAAAATCTTACCACCTTATTCACGTCGTTGGTAAAAGGAGCTAGTTTTTTATATGAGTCGCAGACAAGCGAGAGAAATCGCATTACAGTCATTATTTCAATTAGATTTTAATGAATGTGAAGTAGATAGTGCTATTGAAAATGTATTATCACATAAAAAACTTCATGAAGCTGATTGTGATTTTGTAAGAATATTAGTTAGTGGTACTAGAGAAAATTTAGAGTCTATTGATAAAATGATAGCGGAAAAGTCTAAAGACTGGAAAATCGAACGTATGTCAGGTATTGACAGAAATATCGTTCGTCTAGCTATATTTGAAATGAAATTCAGTTCAGATAAACTGGTGCCTAATATAGCAATCAATGAAGCTGTCGAATTAGCCAAAAAATTCGGTACAGATGATTCTGCCCGTTTTGTTAATGGTATTTTGGGCTCAATGATTAAATAACAATGTTTATTTGCCAGGCTAGTTACAGCCTGGCATTTTTATTTATATGAGGATATAATGGCAGGAAAAATTTACACAGTAAGTCAATTAAATAAATATTTACGACAACAATTTGATGATGATATTATTTTGCAAAATATCATGTTAAAGGGAGAAATATCTAATTTTAAAGTCCATTCTTCTGGACATTGTTATTTTACTTTAAAAGATAATTTAGCTAGTATAAAATGTGTAGCATTTCGTTTTAATGCTATGAAGTTTCGTTTTGCTCCGCAAAATGGAATGAAGGTAATTGCAAGTGGATATATTTCAATTTATGAAAAAGATGGCTTATATCAGTTATATGTGCAAAGTTTAGCACCTGAAGGCATAGGTGAACTTGCATTAGCTTTTGAACAATTAAAAAATAAATTGAATGATGAAGGTTTATTTGATAGTAAATATAAAAAACAATTACCTTTTTATCCTAAACGTATAGGTGTTGTAACATCAAGAATGGGAGCAGTTATTAAAGATATTTGCCATGTAGCCAAAAGAAGAAATCCTTTGGTGAAGATCCTTTTATATTCTGTTTTGGTACAAGGCGAAAACGCAAGTAAAGAAATTGTTCAAGGAATAGAATTTTTTAATAAAAAATGTCCAGTTGATGTGATTATCATTGGACGAGGTGGTGGCTCTCTTGAAGATTTATGGGCGTTTAATGAAGAAAATGTAATTCGTGCGATATTTGCTTCAAAAATTCCTATAATTTCAGCAGTAGGTCATGAAACAGATTATACTTTATCTGATTTAGTAAGTGATGTAAGAGCAGCAACACCTTCTCAAGCAGCAGAATTAGCTGTTGTAGAAAAAGATGCATTAGTAAATTATATTGAAAGTTTAAAAAGAGATTGTAGATATAAAGCATATAATCTTTTTTCAATCAAAGAAAATAAATTTAATTTATTATGGAAACATAGTATTTTTAGCGATAAAGAACGTTTATTGCAAAGTAGACAACAAGAATTAGATTTTTTAAATGAGCGTTTAAATAAAGTAGTAACTGATAAATATGTGAATAAATTTCATCAAATGGAAGTTATTGCCGAAAAATTAAAAGTATTAAATCCTCTAAATGTATTACAAAGAGGTTTTAGTATCGTAAAACAAGATGATAAATATATAAAAAATATAAAAGATATAGATATGGATAAATCACTAAATATCGAGCTTAGTGATGGTACTGTTGAAACTAAAATTGTACAAATAAAAGAAAAATGAGGTTTTTCTCATGGCTAGAAAAAAATTAACTTTTGAAAATGCTATGGAAACTTTAGAAGAAATTGTAAATCAATTAGAAGCTGGAGATATTCCATTAAATGAATTAATAGATAAATATAATGAAGGTATGAAATTATCAGCTTTCTGTTTAGATGAATTAAATAGAGCGAAAGATGCTATATATGCAGAAGTTGATGTAAAAGATAATAAAATAATTGAAAAGAAATTAGATATAGAAGGTGATTATTAAATGATGAAATCTTACATGCAAAGAAAAATGGATTTAATAAATCAGCAATTAAATGAGATTTATACAGAAAATATGGCACTCAATAAAGATTTAGCTAAAGCTATGAATTATAGTTTAATGGCTGGTGGAAAAAGACTTCGTCCTATTTTAATAATGGCTGCAGCTGATGCTTTAGGTGTTGATGGTGAAAAATTCTTGAGATTATCAACATCAATAGAGTTTATTCATACGTATTCTTTAATACATGATGATTTGCCAGCAATGGATAATGATGATTATCGCAGAGGAAAACTTACTAATCATAAAGTTTTTGGTGAAGCTTTAGCCATTTTAGCAGGTGATGCGCTGCTCACTATGGCATTTGAAATAATTGCCACTGATAAAAATGTAGATGCAGAAACTAAAGTAAAAATTATCACTGAAATGAGCAAGGCTGCTGGTGCAGAAGGTATGGTCGGCGGTCAAGTAATAGATATGCAATCAGAAAATAAAAAAATAGATATACAGACTTTAAAACAAATGCATGCTGCCAAAACAGGTGCATTATTTTGTGCTGCTATTCGTTCTGGTGCTATCTTGGCTGGTGCTGATGAAAAACAATTAGCTAATTTGACAGAATATGCTCGTCAATTTGGATTGGCTTTTCAAATTACTGATGATATTTTAGATGTTGTTGGTGATGAAAAAACTATAGGAAAGCCTGTAGGTAGTGATGAAAAAAATCATAAATCCACATATGTTACTTTGGGTTCATTAGAAAGTGCAAAAGCTTTAGCGCAAGAAGCTGTGGATAAAGCAAAAGCGTCTTTAGTAGATTTTGGCGAGAATGCTGAATTTTTAAGAGCTTTAGTAGATTATTTAATTACTAGAAATAAATAAACTAAAGAAAGAGTGTTATATATGAATATTTTAGAGCAAATACATTCTCCGGCAGAGCTAAAATATTTATCTGAAACTCAGTTAGAAATTGTAGCCACGCAAATTAGAGAATTAATTATAAAAACAGTAGCTCAAAATGGCGGTCATTTAGCTCCTTGTTTAGGAACAGTAGAACTTACTTTAGCTTTGCATAAAGTCTTTTCTTGTCCACGAGATAAATTTGTTTGGGACGTTGGTCATCAGGCATATGCACATAAAATTTTAACTGGCAGATTAGAAAAATTTTCTACATTGCGACAAAAAGATGGCATAACAGGTTTTCCAAATCGTTTTGAAAGTGAATATGATGCATTTGGTGTAGGTCATGCTAGCACATCAATTTCAGCGGCATTAGGTATGGCAGTTGCTCGTGATTTAGACAATGAAGATTATAATGTAATTGCTATTATTGGTGATGGCGCTCTGACTGGTGGCGAAGCATTTGAAGGCTTGAATAATGCAGGAATGTCTAAGCGTAAACTAATAGTCATTTTAAATGATAATGAAATGTCTATTTCACAAAATGTAGGTGCGTTATCAGAGTATTTGTCACTTATTCGCATTGATGAAAAGTATAAACGTGCCAAAAAAGATATTCAGCGTATTTTGGGTAATATACCCAAAATAGGTGGTTCTGTTTTAAAAACAGCTAATTATGTAAAAGATGGTGTAAAAAATGCCATTGTTCCTGGTGGTATTTTTGAAGCTTTAGGTTTTAATTATATCGGAGCATTAAATGGTCATAGTTTAACTGATTTGATAAATGTTTTGAAAAGGTTAAAGCAAATATTGATGGTCCAGTACTCATTCATGTACAGACTAAAAAAGGTCATGGCTATTTACCAGCAGAAAATAATCCATCTAAATTCCATGGTATTGGTAAATTTGATGTATTGACAGGACTACCTATAGCTTCTAATAGCATTGTACCTACGTATACTGCTGTTTTTAGTAGAGCATTGATAGATTTAGCCGCCAAAAATAAAAATATAACAGCGATTACAGCAGCTATGCCATCAGGCACAGGTTTACAAAAATTTGCTGATGTTTACCCTAAGAGATTTTTTGATGTAGGTATCGCAGAAGAACATGCTGTAACATTTGCTGGCGGTCAAGCTTGTATCGGTAAACGTCCATTTGTAGCATTATATTCAACTTTTGCTCAACGTGCTTATGATCAGGTTATCCATGATATATGTTTACAAAAATTACCAGTAGTATTTTGTTTAGATAGAGCAGGGCTTGTTGGTGAAGATGGCCCAACTCATCATGGTGTATTTGATATAGCATATATGCGTCAAATACCAAATATGGTAGTTATGGCACCAAAAGATGAAAATGAACTTCGTCAAATGGTATTTAGTGCAGTGGAATATAATTGTCCATGTAGCATACGTTATCCACGAGGAAACGCTTGTGGTGTTCCAATTGAAGAAGATGTAGAGATTTTACCTTTAGGCAAAGGCGAAATTTTACAAGATAAGGAAAATGCTACAGTAGCAATAATAGCTGTTGGTTCAATGGTAAAAGAAGCTATGGTAGCTAGTGAAAAATTATCATTAGAAAATATAAATTGTAGCGTTATTAATGCTCGCTTTATAAAACCATTAGATGAAGAATTAATTTTAAATATAGTTAAAAAAGTAAAATACGTAGTAACAATTGAAGAAGGTATATTAGCTGGCGGTTTTGGCAGTGCTATTTTAGAATTATTAAATCAAAATAAAATATATAAACCAGTAATTCGCATGGGTATACCAGATGAATTTATAGAGCAAGGTACACGCAATGAATTATTGAAAGAATGTAAATTAACAAGTGAAGATATAATACAAACAATAAAAGATTTTGAAGAATAGAAATAGGTGTGAAGTTAATGGCAAAAAAACGTTTAGATGTGATGTTAACAGAACAAAATTTAGTATCTAGTCGAGAACGTGCAAAAACAACTATAATGGCAGGCTTAGTATTAGTTAATGGTCAAAAAATAGATAAACCGGGAACTATGGTAAAAGAAGATGCTGTTATCCGTGTTTTAGGTGATAGCATAGGATATGTAAGCCGTGGCGGTTTAAAATTAGCGAAAGCCATCAAAGAATTTAAATTAGATTTAACAGATTTAGTTGTAGCAGATATTGGTGCTTCAACTGGTGGTTTTACAGATTGTTCTTTGAAAAATGGAGCAAAAAAAGTTTTTTGCTATAGATGTAGGCTATGGACAATTAGCATGGTCATTGCGTACAGATGAACGTGTAGTGAATATGGAAAGAACAAACATTCGCTATGTTACACCAGAAGATATAGGTGAACCTATAAACTTTGCTTCTATCGATGTAGCTTTTATCTCTTTAGATAAAGTTTTACCTGTAGCTAAAACTTTACTTAGCGATGATGGTAAAATAGTTGCTTTAATAAAACCTCAATTTGAAGCAGGAAAAGATAAAGTAGGTAAAAAAGGTGTAGTTCGTGAAGCTAGTGTACATGAGGAAGTAATCAAAAAGATTGTAGATTTAAGTACACAATTAGAATTTGTACCTAGAGAATTGACATATTCTCCAGTAAAAGGGCCAGAAGGAAATATTGAATATTTAATTTTATTAGATTTAGATAAACAACATCAAAGTAATATTGATGACAATTTGATAAAAGATATTGTACAAAAAGCACATGCACAATTAGATAAATAGGGGGACAATATTTAATGAGAATAGCTATTTATCCTAATGTAACTAAATCAGGAGCTGGGGAGATTTTAGAAAGAGTAATAAAATTTGCTAATCAATATAATATTGAATTATTATTACCGCCAAAAGAAGGTAAATTTTTCTATCATGAAGAATTAATCAATCAAAACATTGAAAAAGAATATATTGATATGGCGATTAGCATCGGTGGAGATGGTACTTTATTAGGTCTTTGTAGAAGACTGGCTAAAAATGGTATACCTGTATGTGGTATTAATATTGGACATTTAGGATTTTTAGCAGATATTGAACCAGGAGAAATTGAAGCCAAACTGACAAAAATCATCAATAGACAATATAAAATAGAAGAGCGATTAATGTTGTCTGCATATATAAAAAGACAAGGGAAAATAAACTATATTGGCAGTGCTGTAAATGATGTAGTTGTAAGTAAATGCGGTGTATCACGTATGCTACATTTTGGTGTAGCTATCAATGATTATATGGTAACAAATTATAAAGCTGATGGATTGATAATATCGACTCCTACAGGTTCAACAGCATATTCTCTATCTGCTGGCGGACCAATTGTAAATCCTAAAGTAAAAGGAATTATATTGACACCAATATGCCCACATTCTTGCTTCATTCGCCCTATGGTTATTGATGAAAGTGAAAAAGTCACTTTGAATATCATCAATATCATTAGTATGACAAAGAGAAGCGTAAACTTAACATTAGATGGACAAGAAGGCGTTGATATTGAGCCAGATGATGAAATTATAATTGAAAAAGCGAATTTTCCAGCACAGATAGTTAGATTTGAAGATAAAAATTTCTATCAAACATTTATGAATAAACTCTGTTTATAATAGATAGATTTTTATTTTAAATTATAATAAAAGAGGAATTTTCCATGCAAAAGCTCAGTAACTCAATTCAGTTAGCACATTGCTTATTAAAAGATAGATTAAATGAAGCAAAAATAATAGTTGATGCTACAGCTGGAAATGGCAATGATACACTGTTTCTAGCTCAAAATGCCTTAAATAATGCTCAGATATATGCATTTGATATCCAAAAAGAAGCTATAGAAAATACAAAAGCTTTATTGATAAAAAATAAAGATAATATAAATTTACCACTAGAAAATATATCATTTATTCATGATTCACATGAAAATATTGATAACTATATACAGACAAAAATAGATATAGCTATCTTCAATCTGGGATATTTACCAGGTGGAGATCATAAATTCACGACAAAAGATGATACAACATTAAAGACCATAGATAAAATCTTAAACAATTTAAATATAAATGGTTATGTTGCAATTGTTATGTATCCAGGTCATGAAGAAGGCTTAAAAGAGTATCAGTCTATAAAACTATTTGTAAAGGATTTACCTAAAAAATCTTTTACAGTAGGTTGGTATAAAATGATAAATCATAATTTTAATGCTCCAGCATTATGTTGGATTGAGAAAGTTGGTGAATATGCATGAAAGCTACACGCCATGCAAGAATTAAGGAAATTATTGAACACTCCGTTATTGAAACACAAGAAGAATTAGCAAATGCTCTAAGAGAACAACATATAGTAGTAACACAAGCTACGGTTTCTCGTGATATTAAAGAGTTAATGCTAATAAAAGTTCCTACAGGTGATGGAAGATATCGTTATGCTTATCCTACAGATAAGGAATTGATGTATTCTAAAAATCGCTTATTAAATTTATTTAGAGATTCTGTAGTTGGTTTGAACTTCAGTGAAAATATCATTGTAGTAAAAACTCTTCCTGGTGCAGCTAATGCAGTAGCTTCTACTTTAGATTATGCTAAATGGCCTGAAATCATAGGTACAGTAGCAGGTGATGATAATATTTTTATAGTAGTAAAACCTATATCTGCTGTAGAAGATATAATGAAAAGATTACAGGATATGCTTAATTAATTCGGGGGATATTCATGTTAAAAACACTATCAATTTGGAAGTTTGCTTTGATTGAGCATGTACAAATAGATTTTGATAAAGGTCTTAATATACTTACTGGTGAAACAGGTGCTGGTAAATCTATTTTATTAGGTGCCTTAGGTATGGTTATTGGACGAAGAACAAATATTGATGCTATTCGCAGTGGTTGTGAATTTATGCGAGTAGAAGCTGTTTTTACTTTGGATAACAATTTAGTCAAAGATTTTTTAACTAAATATAATATCTTAGTTGAAGATGATGATTTAATCATAACTAGACAAGTAAATATAAATGGTAAAAATAGCGTACAGATTAATAATTGTCATACGACAATGGCTATTTTACGCCAACTAGGTGAGTTATTAGTAGATATACATGGTCAACATGCTAATCAGGCATTACTAAAACCTATAAAGCAATTATCACTTATTGATATGTATGATGGCGATGCTATTCAAAAGCAAAAAGAAGCATATTTAGAAAAATATTATCAGTGGTTACAAATAAAACAAAAATTAGCTGATAGTAAAATAAATACACAAGAAATGGCTCAACGATTAGATATGCTGAAATGGCAAATTAATGAGATTGAAAATGCCAAATTGACTTTAGATGAAGATGAAAAATTAGAATCTGAAATAAAAGTCTTAGCTAATGCAGAGAAGATATCATTATTGACACAAGATGCATATAAATTGCTTTATGAAGGTGAAAATGGTAAATTTGCTATTTTAAGTTCATTGAGTCAAGTGCGCAAGGATTTAGAAAACTTAGCTCAATATGATGAAAATATGGCTAAAGTCCATCAAATATTAGATGAAGCTTATTTCCAAATACAAGATAGTGCAGATGAAATCCGCAATTATGGTGAAAGTATAGATTATAATCCTCAAAAGTTAGATATGATGCAATCTCGATTGAATGATATCGACAAGCTAAAAAGAAAATATGGCAATACTATTGAGGAAATATTGAATTATTTAGCTAAAGCAAAAGAGGAATTGACCTATATTGAAAATTATGATGATAATCTTGCCAAACTAGAACAGGAATTATCTTTATTAGCAAAAGATGTATCCCAAGAAGCCTTAATTTTGCATGAATTACGTCAAAAAAGTGCCAAAGCTTTAGAAATGGCAATCATGAAAGAATTAGCTTCTTTATCTATGGCTGATGCGAAACTCGTCATAAATTTAACCTTGAATGATGATTTCACTGAAAATGGAGCAGATGATGTGGAAATTTTATTTTCTGCTAATTTAGGCGAAGATTTAAAATCCTTAGCTAAAATTGTTTCAGGTGGGGAATTGTCTCGTATTGCTTTAGCTTTAAAAACTATTACCGCAAAAAAGATGATATTGATTTGATGGTATTTGATGAGGTGGATACAGGTGTTGGCGGTAAAACAGCTCAAATGATGGCTGAAAAAATTGCTCGCATTGCCCTATATAGACAAGTTATATGTATCACTCATTTACCACAGATTGCAGCGATGGCAGATGCTCATTTTTATATCAGTAAAGAGACTAAAAATAATAAAACCTTTACTACTATTGATGAAATTAATTATGATGCTAAACTCGCTGAAATTGCTAGAATGTCATCTGGCATAGATTTAACACAAGCTTCACTTGAAAATGCTGAAGAAATGTTGACTAATGCTAGAAAGCGAAAAGAATTATTACATTTTGATGAATAAATTCAGAGAAGGTGATTTTAAATGATTAAATTTAAATATTATGGACATGCTTGTTTCTTGCTTGAAACAGATAATGAAAAATTATTATTTGATCCATTTTTGACAGGAAATCCAGTAGCCAGTATTTCTGCTGATGAAGTAAAATGTGATTATATTTTATTGACTCATGCTCATGGAGACCATTATGGAGATGCTACACAGATTGCACAAAAAACAGGTGCAAAAGTTATTTCCACTCCAGAAGTTTTGACAAAATTACCAAGTGATTATGAAAATGTTCATGGTATGAATTTAGGTGGTTCTTTTACTTTCCCATTTGGTATAGTAACTATGGTTCCCGCATTGCATAGTGCAGGCGTAGAAGGTGGAATACCTTGCGGTTTTGTAATTAAATTCAATGATGATACTGTAGTTTATTTTGCTGGTGATACAGCTTTATTTAGCGATATGGCTCTTATCGGCGAAAAACAACAAATTGATTATGCTATTTTACCAATTGGCAGTAATTATACTATGGACGCTAAAGATGCAGCTAAAGCTGTTCAATTATTGAATGCAAAGCATGCTATTCCTGTTCACTATAATACATGGCCTGTTATTGCTGAAAATCCTGAAGCTTTTAAATCCTATGCAGAAAGTATTTCACATGCTAGTGTAGATATCGTGCCTGTTGGTTCATCTTTGGATTTAGTAAAATAAGATGGAAAAATTTAAATTAATCGTTATTTTAGGGCCAACTGCTGTAGGTAAAACAAATCTTAGCATAGCTTTAGCTCAAAAGTTATCCACAGAAATAATCTCTGGCGATAGTATGTTAGTATATAAGGGTTTTGATATAGGTACGGCTAAACCTACATTAGAAGAAATGAAGGGAATAGAACATCATATCATTGATATTTTAGAGCCTTGGGAAAATTTTAATGTAAGTGATTTTCATGATAAGGTTAAACCTTTAATTGAACAGATAAATAATGAAGGGAAAATTCCTATTTTAGCTGGCGGTACAGGCTTATATGTAAAATCCTTGCTTGAAGGCTATATTTTTAACGAAACTTCTGGCGATGTTGAATATAGGAAGCATTTAGAAAAACTAGCAAGCGAACACGGCAAAGAATATGTTTATAAAATGTTACAAGAAGTAGATCCACAGACGGCTCAAAGATTGCATATTAATAATTTCAATCGCATTATTCGTGCTTTAGAAGTATATCATTTAGGTAAAGAGCAGATTTCACAAAAAAATCATTATGAATTGACTGGTGAATTAATTTATGATGCCTATATTGTAGGCTTGAACCGCAGTCGTCAAAATCTATATGATAGAATTAATCAACGCGTTGATATTATGATGAACTGTGGATTTGTAGATGAAGTGAAATCTCTACTACAAAATGGTGCGAAGATTGATTGGCAATCCATGAAAGGAATTGGCTATCGAGAAATCGCTAGTTATTTAAATGGAGATATTGATTTAGATACTGCTGTTTATGAAATGAAAAAAGCTACTCGTCATTTTGCTAAACGACAGTTTACATGGTATAAGAAAATGCCATATATTTCTTGGTATGATGTAGAGCAATTAAACGAAGATGAATTGTTAACTACTGTATTGAATGACTGCAAGGCACATTTTAATATCTTATAATAATTGACATATAATTTTATTATTGAGATAATAAAAGCACTATAAATAAACTAATTAAATTAGTTAAGAAAAGAATTATATTTTAATTGGAGGACCCTTAAGATGCCAAACAAAACAATAAATTTACAAGATGTTTTTTTAAATCAAGTGAGAAAAGAAAATGTAGGAGTTATTATCCATTTAACAAATGGCTTCCAATTACGTGGAAATGTAAAAGGTTTTGATAATTTCACAGTTATTTTGGATTCTGCTGGAAAACAGATGATGGTTTATAAACATGCTATTTCTACTATTAGCCCTTTACAGCCATTGAAAAATTCTTTTCAAGATAATAAAAGAACAGAAACTGTTAGCGAATAATAATGATTTTATTAAATAAAAAAGCTCTTATTAACTTTGATTATAAGGTTAATAAGAGCTTTTTCTATTTATTGGTTAATTCAAAATAAGATTTGATGTATTTATTTGGTGTTGTATTTTTGTATTTACGGAATGTTTTTATAAAGTAAGATAAATCATTAAATCCACAACTATAAGCTATATCAGTGATGGATTGGTCTTTATCACTGATTAATTTACTGCAAGCACATTCAATTCGATAATAATTTAAATAGGCAATAGGTGTTTTATTAGTCATACTTTGGAAAAATCGGCAAAAATACTTCGGTGATAATCCAGAAGTATTAGCTAAATCTTCTAAAGTTAATGGTTGACTATATGAAGTTTCAATAAGATGAAATACCTTTTTCAATTTATGAATGTTTTTCTGATTACTACTTATAAAATTTGTAAAAGATTTCGTATAGAGATTGTGTTTTAAAACTAAACCAAAGAAATTAAATAAACAGCCAAGTACGATAAATTCATATCCACTGGATTTTGTCTTCAATGCATCAAATATAGTCCATATGGTGCGGTGAATATCGGTATATTCATTATTAAAATAACTATTGATAATTAAATGATGTTCAAAAAATTTTTGAAGAATATTTTTATCGCCTACATTTGTTTCAAATAATTTCTTATCAAATACCATACATTCATATATAGTATTTTCTAAAAAAGCTTTTCCTCCATGAACACAACCATCTGTGATAAAAATTATGTCTCCAGCACTAGCTGTATATTCATTTTCATCTATAGAAATTACAATTTTTCCTTCTAATACACGAATAATCTCATATTGAATATGCCAATGATATGGCATGTTATAGCGTGGATGATGATTAGTTACATAATGATATTCTACAGGAAATGAAAAATTACCACGTTCTCTTTGTTCATTATAACTATCATGTTTCATAACTATTCTCCTAATAAATAAGATTTTATATTACTATTATACTTATATTTCTAAAAATGTAAAGTTTCATACAATTTTTAAAAAGTGAATATTATTATATTTTTAGTGATAATATAACAAGCATTATTAATATTTAGTTGCTATAATTTAATCATCAAGTGAATAACAAACAAAAAGACATATACAAAATAAAAAAGATTTCTTAGGAGGAATTTTACAATGGCAACAAACAGATTAATTGGAGATTATCCTGTAATTGGTATCCGCCCTACAATTGACGGACGTAGAGGCGTTTTAAAAGTTAGAGAATCTTTAGAAGAACAAACTATGGGCATGGCAAAAGCTGCTGCTAAATTATTTACAGAAAACCTCAAATATTCTAACGGTGAACCTGTAAAAGTAGTTATCGCTGATACAACAATCGGTCGTGTACCTGAAGCTGCTGCTTGCGCTGAAAAATTTAAAAAAGAAGGCGTAGATATTACTTTAACAGTAACTCCTTGCTGGTGCTATGGTTCTGAAACAATGGATATGGATCCAAAAACAATCAAAGGTGTTTGGGGCTTCAATGGTACTGAACGTCCTGGCGCTGTATATCTTGCTTCCGTACTTGCAAGCCATGCACAAAAAGGTCTTCCAGCTTTCGGTATTTATGGACATGATGTTCAAAATGCAGATGCTACAGATATCCCAGAAGATGTTCAAGAAAAACTTTTAAGATTTGGTCGTGCAGCTGTAGCTGTTGCTACAATGAGAGGTAAATCCTACTTACAGATTGGTTCCATTACAATGGGTATTGCAGGCTCCATCATCAGCCCAGAATTCTTTGAAGAATACCTCGGCATGAGAGTTGAATCTGTAGACGAAGTTGAAATTATCCGTCGTATGACAGAAGGTATTTATGACCATGCAGAATTTGAAAAAGCTTTAAAATGGACTAAAGAAAACTGCAAACAAGGTTTCGATAAAAACCCAGATTTCTGCCGTAAAACTGACGCTGAAAAAGAAGAAGCTTGGGAATTTGTTGTAAAAATGATGTGTATCATTAAAGACCTCTATAATGGTAACAAAAACTTACCAGAAGGTTGCGAAGAAGAACAATTAGGTCATAATGCAATCGCTGGTGGTTTCCAAGGTCAAAGACAATGGACAGACTTCTATCCAAACTGCGACTTCCCAGAAGCAATGATGAACTCTTCCTTCGACTGGAATGGTGCAAGAGAACCATATGTACTTGCTACAGAAAATGATACATTAAACGGCGTAGGTATGCTCTTTGGTAAATTATTAACAAATACTGCACAGATCTTCGCTGACGTTAGAACATACTGGAGCCCTGAAGCAGTTAAACAGGCTACTGGTTATGAATTAGAAGGCGTTGCTAAAGAATCCAAAGGATTTATTCACTTAATCAACTCCGGTGCTGCTTGTATCGATGCTTGTGGTGAAGCAAAAGATGAAAATGGTAATGGCGTAATTAAACCATTCTGGGAAATGACTGAAAAAGACCAAAAAGCTTGCCTCGATGCAACTGAATGGTGCCCTGCTGATAATGGTTACTTCAGAGGTGGCGGATTTAGCTCCCGTTTCTTAACAAATAGCGAAATGCCTGTAACTATGGTTCGTTTAAATCTTGTAAAAGGCTTAGGCCCTGTATTACAGATTGCAGAAGGTTGGACTGTAAAATTACCAGATGAAGTATCTGATAAACTCTGGAAACGTACTGACTACACTTGGCCTTGCACTTGGTTCGCTCCACGTTTAACTGGTGAAGGTGCATTCAAATCTGCTTATGATGTAATGAATAACTGGGGTGCAAATCACGGTGCTATCAGCTATGGTCATATCGGTGCAGACCTCATTACATTATGCTCTATGCTCAGAATTCCTGTATGCATGCATAACGTTCCTGAAGATAAAATCTTCCGTCCTGCTGCTTGGAATGCTTTTGGTATGGATAAAGAAGGTCAAGACTATAGAGCTTGCAAAAACTATGGTCCTTTATATAAATAATTAGAATATAATATAGATTAATTGGAGGAGCTTATTATTATGGCTTACGAAGAAATAAAAGAACAAATATGTGATATTTGCCATAAAATGTGGCAATTAGGTTGGGTTGCTGCTAATGATGGTAATATAACAGTAAAATTAGATGATGGCACTTTCCTTGCTACACCAACAGGAATTAGCAAAAGTTTCATCACTCCTGAAAAATTAGTACGTATTAATGCAGAAGGCGAAATTTTAGAAGCTAATGAAGGATATAGACCATCTTCTGAAATCAAAATGCATTTACGTTGCTATGCTGACCGTGAAGATGTAGGTGCAGTGCTTCACGCACATCCCCCAACAGCTACTGGCTTTGCTGTAGCTCATGTACCTTTAGATAGATATGATATGATTGAAACAGTAGTAGCATTAGGTTCTATTCCTATCACCCCTTATGGAACACCTTCTACTTACGAGGTACCTGAAGCTATTGCACCTTACATTCAAGAACATGATGCTGTATTATTAGAAAATCACGGTGCATTAACTGTTGGTTCTAATTTGGTGGAAGCTTATTACAAAATGGAAACATTAGAATTATTTGCTAAAATCAACTTAAATGCTTATCTTTTAGGTGGACCAAAAGAAATTTCTCGTGAAAATATTGATAAACTCATCAACTTACGCAGCTACTATGGCGTAAAAGGCAGACACCCAGGTTATAAACATTATAAAGAAGACTAATTATTTACAAACAGCCCAATATATCATTGGGCTGTTTTTTTTATTTAAATTAAAACTAAAGATATATATAATTGTTGTTTATATTTATGATTTTGTTAATTTATTTTGTTTTATGATTTTATATAAAATTTTCAAATTATTTATTAAAAGTGAATATTGTGCTATTTTTAGTGATAATATAACAAGATTTAATACCTAGGTGTTGATATAATAAGGTTAAAAGTTAACAGTGAGGAGTGAAAACATGAAAAAAGATGTTAAGGTTTTAGCCTTAGATTTTGGAGCTTCTAGTGGTAGAGCTATCATTGGTAGTTTTGATGGTGAAAAAATTTCTTTGAAAGAAATTCATCGCTTCACAAATGATCCTGTGATTTTATTAGATACTATGTACTGGGACGTATTAAGATTATTTCATGATATAAAGATTGGTTTGATTAAAGCAAAACAAGAAGGTGAAATAAAAAGCCTAGGTATAGATACATGGGGCGTGGATTTTGGTCTTTTAAATAAAGATGGCAAACTTTTAGAAAATCCTGTTCATTATAGAGATGCTAGAACAAAAGGTATGATGGAAAAAGTTTTTGCTAAATTGGATAAAGATACTGTTTATAGCATTACAGGTAACCAGTTTATGGAATTAAATACTCTTTTCCAATTGATGGCATTGAAAGAAAATCAACCTGAATTATTGCAAAAAGCTGAAACTTTATTATTAATGCCGGATTTATTAAATTATTTCTTATCTAATGAAAAATGTACGGAATATACAATAGCATCCACAACTCAATTATTAGATGCTAAAAACAAAACTTGGTCTTCAGAAATTATTGAAAATTTGGATTTACCGAAAAATATATTCACTAAAATTGTTCAACCAGGAACAAAAATTGGTAAATTGAGCAAACAAATCAGCGAAGAATTAGGAATAAATGAAATAGATGTAATTGCTGTAGCAGGACATGATACTCAATCAGCTATGGTAGCAGTACCAACTCAAGAAGATGACTTCATATTCTTATCTTGTGGTACATGGTCCTTATTAGGTACAGAATTAAAAACACCTATAATCAACGAAACTTCCGCAAGTTTGAATATTACTAATGAAGGCGGAGCAGATAATAAAACTTCCTTCTTAAAAAATATCATCGGATTGTGCTCATTCAAGAAAGTCGCCGTCAATGGATTAGAGAAGGTAAAGAATATGGCTTCGGTGAACTCGAACAGATGGCTAGTAAAGTGGGCATGATAAATTCCTTTATTGATACAGATAATAAAGAATTTATTCCAGCAGGTAATATTCCAAAACGAATTCAAGAATATTGCAAGCGCACAGGTCAATATGTTCCTCAAAATGAAGCAGAAATCGTTCGTTGTATCGATCAGAGCTTAGCTGTTAAATACAGATTTGCTTTAGAACAGATTGAAATGGCTACTGGTAAAAAATATGATACATTAAACATCATTGGTGGCGGTATCCAAAGTAAATTATTATGTCAATTAACAGCGGATGTTTGTGGTAGAAAAGTAGTGGCAGGCCCTGTAGAAGCTACAGTAATGGGAAATATTGCACTACAGTTAATGGCATTAGGTGAAATAAAAGATATTAAAGAAGCACGCAAGATAATTGCTAATTCTGAAAATGTTACTGTTTATGAGCCTCAAAAAGATGAAAATTGGGACGAAATATATAAAAATGTTAAGGAGAGTCTATTATGTTAAAAAATATTCCTAAAATATTATCACCTGAATTATTAAAAGTACTTTGTGAAATGGGTCATAGCGATAGAATTGTTATCGCTGATGGAAATTTCCCAGCAGAGTCTATGGGTAAAAATGCAATAGTAATCAGATGTGATGGACATGGTGTTCCTGAATTATTAGATGCAATTTTAAAAGTTTTCCCATTAGATATTTATGTTGATAAACCTGTTAATCTCATGGAAGTAATGTCTGGTGATACAGTAGAAACTCCTATTTGGGATACTTATAAAGAAATCGTAGCTAAACATGATGAACGTGGAGCAAATGCTATCGGCAATATTGAAAGATTTGCTTTCTATGAAGAAGCTAAAACAGCTTATGCTATTATCGCTACAAGTGAAAAAGCTCTTTATGCTAATATCATGTTGCAAAAAGGTGTTGTAGTAGATTAATTATGTGATTTTTGTTCGTGTATAAATATTTAAGAGAGGTTTTATCATGGAAAATAATGCAAATACATTAAGTGAAAAAAAATGTTGCAAATAATAGCAGCAGTATACCAGTAGTTCCTGCCCAATATAGAATTTATTTCTTCTTACTAGTATCTTGTTTTGCTCTTTGGGGCTTATTAAACAATATGACAGATAACTTAGTTCCTTCATTTGCTAAAATCTTTATGATTAAAGCAGTTGACTCTTCTTTAGTACAAGTTGCTTTCTATGGTGCATATGCTGTACTTGCTATGCCAGCAGCATTTATCATTAAAAAATATTCCTATCGTGTTGGTGTTTTAGTAGGTCTTGGCTTCTATATGATAGGTGCATTTGGTTATATCCCAGCTGCTATTTTGCAAAGTTATAATTTATTCTTAGTATCAATCTTTATCTTAGCTGGTGGTTTATCCGTATTAGAAACAACATGTAATCCATTCGTATTATCTTTGGGTGCTCAAGAAACAAGCGTTCGTAGATTGAATTTCGCTCAAGCATTCAACCCTGTAGGTTCAATGGCTGGTTTATTCTTAGCAAAATATATTATCTTAGCAAACTTGAATCCTGCTGATTTAGATGATAGACTAGCTATGTCCCCTGCTGAACTTTCAGCTATCAGAGATACAGAACTTTTCTGGGTATGTGTTCCTTATGTTGGCTTAATCTTAATTGCATTCATCATTTGGGTTATCTTCTTTAGAAGTAAATTAAATGATAAAGATGGTCGTGTAGCAATGACTGTTCCTCAAGCATTTGGTAAATTATTACAAAATCCTCGTTACTATTGGGGCGTTATCACTCAGTTCTTCTATGTAGGTGTACAAATCGCAGTTTGGACATGGACTATTAAATATATCATGGCTACAAAAAATATCATTGAGCTGACGCTGTTAACTACTATATTTACGCAATGGTATTATTTATCGCTTGCAGATGGCTCTGCACATATTTAATGAAATACTTTGTTCCTGCAAAAATGATGGCAATTTTCGCTTTAGGCGGTATCTTATGTTGCCTTGGTACAATTTATTTACCAACATCTGTATCTGTATATTGCTTAATTGCAATTTCTGGTTGCATGAGCTTAATGTTCCCAACAATTTATGGTATTGCTCTTCGTGGTCTCGGTGCTGAAGTAAAATTCGGTGCAGCAGGTTTAATCATGGCTATCTTAGGTGGTGCAATAATCACTCCTATCATGGGCTGGTTAGTTGACTCTAGTGCATTAAGCTTCATGGTTAGTGGTTTCTCCGCAGCAGAAGCAGCTATTAGAACAGCATTCTATTTACCTGTAGTATGTTTTGCAGTTGTTTTAGGATATTCTTTAGCTTTCCGCAAAACAAATGATTAATTAATAAATAATTTTGAAAGAGGGTCTTTTTGTGAAAAATAATGTTATAGCAATCAGTCGTCAATATGGTAGTGGCGGTCGTGAACTCGCAAATATTTTAGCTGAAAAATTAGGTTATAAATTATATGATAGACAAATCGTGCATATGGCTGCTGCTCAATTAGGTATTAGTGGCATGAGTGAAAGTCAATTAAAAGAATTTGAAGATAATGTGCCACCACTTTCTCTTAAATTCATGCCATTTTACATTTTTGGTATGAGCGGTGCTAAACCAATGAACCATAAAATGTTTGAACAAGAATCTGAAATTATTCGCCGTTTAGCTAAAGATGGTAATTGCATTATTCTTGGTAGATGTGCAGATGCTGTTTTACAAGGCAATGAAAATGTATGTTCTGTGTTTGTTTGTGCAAATGATGAATATCGTGAAGAACGCGGTAGAACAGTATATGATGGAAAATCTGTTATTGAATTAAATCAAGAAGATGCTAAAAGAGCTGAGTATTATGCTTATTATACAGGCAAAGAATGGGGAAATCCTAAAAATTATGATTTAAGTGTTAATACTAGCCATAAATCCCTTGAAGATATTGCAGATGTAATTATTGAATATATCAATAAAAAATAAATCCCTCAATAAAGAAAAAAAAGATAGACAGAAGATTTTCTGTCTATCTTTTTTTATTTAGATAAAAAATAAAGCTTCTACAAAAGCGGTCAGTAGAAGCAAGTATTTTAGGGATTAATGTAGTTTGTTACTATTATATTTTTATATTTATCTAGTTTAATTATATAGGGATAAATATTATTTTGTCAATATATAATTAAGTTAGATGAGTATATTTTTTATTAATAATGAATTGTCAATCCAAGTGCGACAATTCTACTTGCTAGGGCAAGTAATAATTACATTAACTATGAATACTAATGATAAAGGTCTTAGAATTAGTGCTGATATTATTGATACTAATAATGGTACAGATGTATATAAACTTATTAAACGTGGTGATGTAAACAAGATGAGTTTTGCTTTTACTGTAAAAAGTGAACGAACTGAAGTTGATAAAGAAAATAAGATTTATACACGTACAATAACTGCTTTTGATAAAATTTATGATGTGGCGGTTATAGATTTTCCAGCATATGACGGAACATCTATACAGGCACGAAGTAAAGAATATTTTGTGGACCTAGAAAAAGATTTACAAAAAAAGCAAAGAAGAAAAAGATTATTGCTTATGACGTATTTATAAAAGGGTTTTGTGTTTTATATTGCAAAAATCACAAGATATGCTATACTAAATATAGAAACAGTGAAGTTCATTATAATGCACAAAACCCTTAGGAAGTGGTAGTTCCTAAGGGTTTTTACATTATTACGCTAATGCTGGAGCGTTAGGATAGTTACTCAAAAAAGTGCTTATCTATCCATTTGTAAATGAAATAAGAGATTACATTTACCATAATAAGCACAACAATATCAGTGAAGTTCATTATATGCACCTCCTCTCTGTTACCAGATTGGAGTTGAGTAACGAAAATAGTATAACATAAATTTATTAGTTAAGCACCTAAGAAGGTGCTTTTTTGTACCCATTTTTAAGATATTTAGAAAGGAAAATACAATGAATAAACGATTAGAAGAAATTTTACAAAGAAAAGAAGAAATTCGTTCTTTATTAGCTGATGAAACAAATAAAAATTTAAATTTTGATGAACTTGAAAAAGAAGTTAGAGACTTAACGAAGAAGAAAAAGAAATCTCTACAACTACTAGTGAATGGGTAAGAGCTAGAAATACAGGATTCCTAGCTCTTATAGATAGTGCTAATAATAAAATTCTTGATGAAATTGAAAAATCTATAAAAAAATAACTTATTACTACAAAGTAATAAGTTATGCGGTGCCATTTTAGTGTCATATAAGTGCCATAAAAAATATATTAATACATTAATAAAAATAATCAATTTATATAATGTGTGTAATATTAAGCATTTTTATTTAATGAAAATAAAATATATAAATTAAATATCTTCCTTCTCTATTCTAAAGACGTTTATGGTATCTACGTCTGGGCAACAAAATACAGCTGTGCCTTTTGGTTGATTAGGTATAGAACCACCATATCTTAAGATATCAATATAAGGAAATGCTACATGCATCGCCATAGGGCATAATTCGCCACGTTGTGTATCAAAATCAAAACTATCACCTATCTTATGACCGCGATGACAACCGCAAGGTCCTTTTCTATCGATTAATGTTATTTTTATTTTAGGGCGTTTTGCCATAATAATCACCTCATAAATATTTTATCATATTTGTTTATTATATAAAATATTACCTCTATTTTTATATAGGTATATCCTATATAATACATAAATTTATTATATATTTAAAATCAATAATAATTAAATTTTAATA